>ERZ835980.2599-NODE-2599-length-15921-cov-3.453044_pt1 | contig 15921 bp, 10 predicted proteins | sample MGYA00519943_ERZ835980 | MGnify/ENA primary metagenome ERZ835980 (study PRJEB31850, sample SAMEA3708791) | human gut metagenome | biome: human gut; feature: human-associated habitat; material: faeces | place: China | collected 2014 ... | reverse complement strand
TCATGGAGGATGAGGAGAACCTCTCCAAGTCGGCCCAGAAGATCGTGAAAACCAAGCAGCAGGCCGCCGGGGAGGGCGCGATGTTATGATAGCCAGAATGTCAAAATACAACTTTGTGCTCTTTGCGGCGCAGAGTGAGGATTTCGTCGAGAAGCTGCGCGGCCTCGGGCTGGTGGACATCACCACCGCGGGTTGGGAACCCTCCGAGGAGGACCGCCAGCTGCTGCTGGACATCGAGAGCCTTGCGAAGGCCGCGGAGTTCCTGAAGAACTTCCGCGCCGGGGAGCGCTGCGACGCTGCCGCCGCGCCGTTCGCTTCGGGCGAGGAGGCCTATGCGCATTACGCCGCCGCGCACCGCGAGGCCGCGACGCTCAACGCCGAGATCGGGCGGCTGGAAAAAGCGGCCGAGGAGCTGCGTCCCTGGGGGGCGTTCGACGTGGAGGCGACGCGGAAACTCGCCGCCCGGGGCATTGTCCTGCGCTATTTCTTCACCCAGCGCAACACCTTCGACAAGCAGTTGGCCGAGTGGTCGGAGCGCTATACGGTTTCGGAGGTCAGCCGCACCGATGCCATGGTGTGGTTCGTCGTCGTGGCCAAGCCCGGCGAGGAGGTTACGCTCGACGCGCAGGAGATGAAGACCCCGACGATGGACATTCGCGAGGCGGAGCGCCGCATCGCCGAAGCCGAAGGGAAACTCCGGACCCTCGACGCTGAATTTTCGCGTGCGGCCGCTTCGGAGGCCCTGCTCGCACAGCACGCCTGCTCGCTGAAGGAGCGTTTGCAGGGCGTGCGGGTGAAGGCTACGGCGCAGGAGGCCGCCGACGGTACGCTGGTCGTCATGGAGGGCTGGGCCGAGAAGGAGACTTCCGGTCGGGTCGACGCCCTTTTGGAGGAGTACCCCAACGTGGTCTTCCTCAAATCGGACCCCACGCCCGAGGACGAAACGCCCGTGAAGCTCAAGAACCGTTGGTTCGCGCATGTCTTCGAATTGGTGGGCGACATGTACGCCCGCCCGAAATACGGGACGATGGACCTCACGCCCTTCTTCGCTCCGTTCTACATGCTCTTTTTCGGCATCTGTCTCAACGACGCCGGCTACGGACTGATCCTGACCCTGATGGGGTGGTGGATGCTCGCCAGGAACCGAAAGCCCGGCATGATGCGTCAGGCGGCGTGGTTCGCCACGCTGTGCGGCGTGTCGACCGTCGCGTTCGGACTGCTGTGCGGCTCGTTCTTCGGCATCAACATGAACACGTGGTTCCCCTCGGTGAAATTCCTCGATTTCCAGGGACAGTTCTTCTCCATCGCGCTGGTTATCGGCGTGGTGCAGATTCTTTTCGGCATGCTGCTCAACATCTGGATGACCGTTCGCTGTTTCGGTTTCGGCCGTGCGCTGGGACTGCTGGGGTGGTTCATCATCCTCGTCTCGTGCTGTCTGGCCATGGGCCTTCCGATGGCGGGCCTCGCCATTCCGGGCTTTACGGCCGGATCGGTGGCCTTCTATGCGGCGCTGGGCGTCGGCGGCGTGCTGATGCTGCTTCTGAACAATCCGAAGCGCAATCCGCTCATCAACCTTGGCGCGGGTTTGTGGGACCTTTACAACAACCTCACGGGACTGTTGAGCGACGTGCTGTCCTATATCCGTCTGTTCGCCATCGGGCTTTCGGGCGGTGTGCTGGCGCTGGTGTTCAACACGCTGGCGTCGGGATTCGTGCCCGAAGGCGCGAATATCGTGGTCCGGCTGCTGATTATGATTCCGATTCTGCTGATCGGTCACGGCATCAACCTTTTCATGTCGACCATTTCGTCGTTCGTGCACCCGATGCGTCTGACGTTCGTCGAGTTTTTCAAGAACGCCGGTTTCGAAATGGCCCCGCGCAATTTCGACCCGATTCGTAAAATGAACGATACTAACGAATAATAACAATTAAAAAAACTCAAAACATTATGGAAACAACAGCATTGGTATTGGCTTACGTCGGCGTAGCGCTGATGGTGGGTCTGGCAGGTGTCGCTTCGTCGATCGGTACCGCAATTACGGGTCAGGCCGCAGTAGGGGCCATGAAGAAGAACGGCGGCGCTTTCGGCAGCTACATGATTCTTTCGGCGCTTCCCGGTTCGCAGGGTCTCTACGGTTTCGTCTGCTTCTTCCTGGTGCAGAAGGGGCTGACGGACCCGACGATGGTGCAGGGCGCGGCTATCTTCGGCGCCGGTCTGCTGGTCGGTCTGGTGAACATCGCCTCTTCGATCTATCAGGCAAAGGTCTGCGCCAACGGTATCGCCGCTATCGGCAACGGTCACGACGTGATGGGTAAGACGCTGATCCTCGCGGCTTTCCCCGAGCTGTACGCCATCCTGACGGTGGCCGCCACCTACCTGATCGCAACGCTCGACGGCGTGAATCTCTTCTGACGGGGCGGAACGCCCGTCACCGGAAAGGGAGACCCTGCGGGGCCTCCCTTTTTCGTTGCCGTCCTGCGGTCGGGGCGCTCTCCGAATACGAAGGAACGGTTGTCGTGGGACACCACGACAACCGTTCCTTCGGGGGATATGGGTATTACGGCCGAACCGGCGCTCGTTCCGTGACTACCGTCCTTTGCGGCGCGACGAGGTGCGCACCTTCGGGCCTTTGCCGCGGGGCTCTTCCGTACGGCGCGCCGCGGCCCCGGGCAGCAGCAGTTCGAAGTCTAACTGGCGTTTTTGCAGGTCGGCGCGCTTCACGCGGATGCGTACCGGGCTGCCCAGCGTCATGCGGATGCCCGTCGAGCGGCCGATGATTTCGTAAAGCTGCTCGTCGAAGGTGAAGAAGTCGCCCTCGATGTCGCGCAGGAACGACATGCCCTCGATGTGGGTTTCGTCCAGCTCGACGTAGACGCCCCATTCGGTGAGTCCCGAGATGTGTCCCTCGAACTCCTCGCCGATGTGCTCTTTCATAAATTCGACCATCTTGTATTTGATCGACGCGCGTTCCGCCTCGGCGGCCACGACCTCGCGGTCCGAAGCGCGTGCGCAGAGGTCTTCCAGTTCCGTTTTGTCGGCCGGCTTGCCGCCCGCGAGGTAACGCGCCAGCAGGCGGTGGACCATCATGTCGGGGTAGCGGCGGATCGGCGACGTGAAGTGCGTGTAGTAGGGGAACGCCAGACCGTAGTGTCCGATGTTGTCGGTCGTGTAATAGGCTTTGGCCATCGAGCGCACGGCCATCGTCGCCACGGCGTTTTCCTCCGTGGTTCCCTTTATCTGTTTGAAGAGCTTGTTCAGTTCCTTGGCTACGGCGCGGCCCTTCGTAGCCTTGAAGATGTGCCCGAAGCGGAGGATGAACTGCCGGAAGCGGTCGAGTTTCTCCTCGCTCGGGGTGTCGTGCACGCGGTAGACCATCGTGCGCTCCGCCGAGCGGCCGCTCTCGGTCCTGCGTTTGCCGCAGAACTCCGCCACGCGGCGGTTGGCCAGCAGCATGAACTCCTCGATCATCTGGTTCGACTCCTTCTGCTCCTTGAAGTAAACGCCTAACGGTTTGCCGTTCTCGTCGAGGCGGAATTTCACCTCTTCGCGGTCGAACGAGATCGCGCCGTTCCTGAAGCGCTCCTTGCGCAGCGCCTGCGCAAGCCGGTTGAGCGTCAGCACCTCCTCGGCGTAGTCGCCGCGTCCCGTTTCGATGATCTCCTGCGCCTCGGCGTAGGTGAAACGGCGGTCGGAGTGGATCACCGTGCGTCCGAACCACTCTTCGAGGATGTCGAGGTTTTCGTTGAGCGTGAACACCGCCGAGAAGCAGAGGCTCGTCTCGTGGGGGCGCAGCGAACACAGCTCGTTCGAAAGCCGTTCAGGAAGCATCGGCACGGTGCGGTCCACCAGATAGACCGACGTGCCGCGCTCCACGGCCTCGTCGTCGATCACCGAGTGGGGCCGCACGTAATGGGTCACGTCGGCGATGTGCACGCCCACTTCCCAGACGCCGTCCTTTATTTTGCGCACCGACAGCGCGTCGTCGAAGTCCTTGGCGTCCGCGGGGTCGACCGTGAAGGTCGTGACACCCCGGAAGTCGCGCCGCTGGGCGATCTCTTTGGCCGTGACGCGGGCGTCGATGGCCTGGGCGGCCTCCTCGATTTCGGGTTCGAAGCGGTAGGGAAGCTCGTATTCCGCCAGGATCGAGTGCATCTCCGTGTCGTTGTTGCCCGCCATGCCCAGCCGCTCGACCAGTTCGCCCACGGGGCTTTTGCTGCCCGGGAGCCAGTCGGCGATGCGCACCACGACCTTCTCGCCGTCGCGCACGTCGGGATAGGTGCGCTTCGAGAGATAAATGTCCATCGGCATGCGGCGCGAGTCGGCCCGTACGAAAATCTGGTGCGCCCCGACTTCGGCCACGCCCACGTAGGGCTTGCGGTTGCGTTCGATGATCCGCGTGATCTCGCCCTCCAGCTGTCCGTTGCGGCCGCGGTGCATCACCACGACCTCGACGCGGTCGCCGTTCAGGGCGTTCGCGGCGTTGCGCTGGTTGACGAAGATGTCGCTCTCCTGCCCTTCGACCTTCACATAGACCGAACCCGAGGGGGCCATGTCGGCCACGCCCTCGTAGTGGGGCAGGTGGGTCTGCATCAGACGGTATTTTTCGCGCGCGCACTCCTCGACGACTCCCTCTTCGAAGAGGCGTCCGAGGATTTCTAACGTTTCGCGGCGGCCCTCTTTCGTGGCGCCTCCGGAAGCCGAAGCCAGGTGCTTCAGCGAGAACTTATTGTTGGGGAATTCCCGGAACATGCTCAATATGATCGAGGTGCGGTCCGTCTTCCGTGCTCCGTTTTCGGAGCGTTGTTTCTGTTTTTTCATCATTTCTTAAAAATTTGCAGGGCTTCGGTCCTCCGTCGGATTTCCGTTGTGCCCGTTTTGCCGCTGTCGCGGCCGGCCTGTGTGCGTTTTGCGGAACAAGGCGTTATTTTTCCAGGAGTTGCAGGGCCAGTTTCCGCATGTAGGCGATGCCCACGCCGATAGCCGCTTCGTCGGGGAAGAATGTCGCCGTGTGCGGGCGTCCGGCCGCAGCGCCCACGCCCAGCCGGTAGAACAGCGACGGGTATTGCTTGCAGTAGAACCCGAAATCCTCGGCCGTGGTGCGCAGGGGCAGCATCTCGACCTTCAGCTTCTCGGCTTTGGCCAGGGCCGTGGCCTGCTTCACGAGGATCTCGTCGTTGACGACGCACGGATAGCCGCGGCCGATCGTCACTTCGGTCTTCACGCCGTGCCGGGCGTCGATGTCCGCGGCGATGATCTCGATGCGGCGGTGGATGATGCCGCGCTCGCGTTCGTCGAACGTGCGCAGCGTTCCCTCCATGTAGATCTCGTCGGGCACGATGTTCGTCGCGCCCCCGGCCTCCACGCGGCCGATCGAGAGCACGCACTCCTCACCGTTGAGCGCGATGAGGCGCGTCAGCAGTTCGGCGCCGGCCGCCACGGGGTCTTTGAGCTGCTTGCGCATGGCGCCGTGCCCGCCCGTGCCGCGGACGCGGAAGCGCAGTTCGTCGCTTGCCGCCATGTACTTTCCGGCCCGGAATCCGAGGGTCCCGACCTCCAGCTGCGGTTCGACGTGTTCGCCGACGACGGCCCGCACGTCGTAGCCCTCGAACGGCTTTTCGGCCAGCACCAGCGAGGCTCCGCCCGGGTTGCACTCCTCGCCCGGCTGGAACAGCCCGAAGAGCGTGCCCCGGAAATCGGGCGCCTCGGCGAAGGTTTTCAGCACGCCGAACAGCACCGCGGCGTGCATGTCGTGGCCGCAGGCGTGCATCACGCCCTCGTTCTGCGATCTCCACTCGCAGTCGTTCCGCTCCGTGACGGGCAGGGCGTCGATGTCGGCGCGCAGCACCGCGGCGCGCCGGTCGCCTTCGGGGGTCTTGCGGCCCTTGATGCGGGCCACGACGCCCGTCGATGCGATCCGGCGGTGTTCGATGCCCAGTTCGTCGAGCTGCTGTTCGATGAACGCCGCCGTGGCGTGTTCCTTGAACGACAGTTCGGGGTGCGCATGCAGGCGGCGGCGGAATTCGACAGGTTCCATTGATTCTCTGTTTTATCGGTTTGGGTCAGAAAACCGCCTTGACGATTTTCTGTATGTTCGTCGTGCGGCTCATCGTGTAGTAGTGCAGCACGGGCACGCCTGCGGCCATCAGTTCGCGGCTTTGGGCGATGGCCCACTCGGTTCCCACTTCGCGCACGCCGTCGGGATGCGCCTTGACTTCGCGTACGAGTTCCTCGGGCAGCTTCACGCCGAACGTTTCGGGCAGTATTTCCAGGTGGCGCAGCGTCGAGAGGGGCTTGATGCCGGGGATGATCGGCACGGTGATCCCCGCTTCGCGGCAGCGGCGCACGAAGTCGAAGTATTTGGCGTTGTCGAAGAACATCTGCGTGATGACATATTCCGCCCCGGCGTCGACCTTGTCGCGCAGGCGGGCGATGTCCGAGGTGATGTCGCGCGCCTCGGCGTGCACCTCGGGATAGCCCGCCACGCCGATCGAGAATTTCGAGTGGTGGCACTCCTCGACCTCGCCGTCGATGAATTTTCCGCGGTTCATGTCGGCGATCTGCCGCACGAGGTCCACGGCGTGGGCGTGGCCCTGCGGATGGGGCATGAAACGCTTTTCGTTCTGCGACTTGTCTCCGCGCAGCGCCAGCACGTTGTGCAGGCCCAGGAAGTCCATGTCGATCAGCGTGTCCTCGATGTCGTATTTCGACAGTCCGCCGCAGATCAGGTGCGGGACCACCTCCACGCCGTAGCGGTTCTGGATGGCCGCCGAGATGCCCACCGTCCCGGGGCGGCGGCGCACGACGTGCCATTCGACGCTGCCGTCCTCGCGCTCGGTCTCCTTGATTCCCTCGCGGTGGAAGGTGATGTTGACGTAAGCCGGGTCGAGGGCCATCAGCGGCTCCACGGCGGCGAATATCTTCTGCATGCCGTCGCCCTTGAGCGGCGGGAGCAGTTCGAACGCGAAGCGGGTGCGCCCGGAGGCGATCGCTTCGTTGATGATCTCTACGACGTTCATACGTTGTTCGGTATAATCTTTTTTACGGTTTCGGCCTCCATTCCGCGGCGGCGTGCGTAGTCGAGCAGCTGTTCGGCGCCGATGGTCCCGACCGAAAAGTAGTCGGCGTCGGAGAACATCAGTCCGCACAGCGCCTCCCCGGGGTCGATCATCCAGTTTTCGGTCAGCCGCATTCCGGTCGTCACCTCGACCGCGAGCAGGTCGAAGACCTCGCGTTTGAGCGAATGGTCGGGCGAGGCCGGGTAGCCGAAGGCCATGCGGCGGCCGCGGTACTGGCCGCGGACTGCCTGCTCGGGGGTGGGCGGCGTGCCTGTTTCGTAGCCCCACATCTCGCGCCGCATGAAGGCGTGCACGGCCTCGGCGAAGGCTTCCGTGAGGCGGTCGGCCAGCAGTTTGGCCATGATGGCCGAATAGTCGTCGCCCCCGGCGCGGAACTTTTCCGCCAGCTCCTTCAGACCGATGCCGGCCGTCAGGGCGAAACAGCCGATCCAGTCGCCGTCCGGTGCGATGAAGTCCGCCAGCGACAGGTTCTCCTCGCCGCGCGTCTGGTTGCGCAGCATCGGGAGGCGTTTTTCGCGCCCTTTCGCGTCCGTCACCAGAATGTCGTCGCCCTCGGAGCGTGCCGGGAAGATGCCTGCGACCCCTTGCAGCGTCAGCAGCCGCTCGTCGCGGATGCGGGCCAGCAGGGCCTGGGCGTCGGCGAAGACCTTGCGCGCCTCGGCGCCCTTTTCGGGATGGTCGAGAATCTCGGGGTAACGCCCCTTGAGTCCCCACGCCGCGAAGAAGAAACTCCAGTCGATGTACGGTTCGGCGTCGGCCACGTCGAAGTCGGGGAAGACCATGCGCCCCGTGTGGAGCGGCACGACGGGTTCGTGCTGCGCCGCGCCGCGCCGCGCCGCGCGCGCTTCGGCGATCGGAATGAGGTCGCGCTCCCGCAGCCGGCGGGCGTACTCCTCGCGCAGGACCTGCTGGTCGGCTTTCACCTTGTCGGCGTAAAGGTCGCCGTCGGGGCCGAGCAGCTGCGCCAGTATCTGGCTGTTGCGGCTGGCGTTCGCGGAGTGGACCGCCACGCCCGAATAAACCGGGGCGATCTTCACCGCCGTGTGGAGGTCCGAGGTCGTCGCGCCGCCGATGATGACCGGAATGCGCAGCCCTCGCCGTTCCAGCTCCTCGCAGACGCGGGCCATTTCGTCGAGCGACGGGGTGATCAGCCCGCTCAGGCAGATGCACTGCGCGCCCCACGCCACCGCCTCCTCGACGATGCGTTCCGGCTCGACCATCACGCCCAGGTCCCGGATTTCGTAACCGTTGCAGGCCATCACGACCGCCACGATGTTCTTGCCGATGTCGTGCACGTCGCCTTTCACGGTGGCGATCAGCACTTTCCCCGAATTATGCGCATTCGCGGCCGACCCCTGTTCGATATAGGGCGTCAGCGCCGCCACCGCGCGTTTCATCACGCGGGCGGTCTTCACCACTTGCGGCAGGAACATCTTGCCCTCGCCGAACAGCGTGCCGACCTGCTCCATGGCAGGCATCAGCAGCGTGTCGATCACGGCCATCGGGCTTCCCAGCGCCTCGTAACCCTCCAGCGCATCCTGCTCCACGTAGTCGGCCACGCCCTTGAGCATCGCATGGGCGATACGCTCTCCGAGCGTCCCCGTACGCCATGCGTCGGGGGCCTGCGGCTGCGCCTGGGCCGTCTGCTGCACCCCGTGGGCATACTCCGCGAGCCGCTCCGCGGCGTCGGCCCGGCGGCAGAGGATCACGTCCTCGACGTGGCAGAGCAGTTCGGGTTCGATCTGGCTGTACACTTTGAGCATCTGCGGGTTGACGATGCCCATGTCCATTCCGGCCCGGATGGCGTGGTAGAGGAACGCCGAGTGCATCGCCTCGCGCACCGTGTTGTTGCCGCGGAAGGCGAACGAAAGGTTCGACACGCCGCCCGAGACCTTCGCATGGGGAAGATGCTCCTTGATCCAGCGCGTCGCGTCGATGAACGCCTTGGCGTAGCCGTCGTGCTCCGCAATGCCCGTTGCGACGGCCAGCACGTTGGGGTCGAAAATGATGTCTTCGGGTGGAAATCCGTTGTCCGTCAATAGCTTGTAGGCTCTCTCCGCAACCTCTGCTTTACGTTCGAAGGTGTCGGCTTGGCCCCGCTCGTCGAAGAGCATCACCACGGCCGAAGCGCCGAAGCGGTGGATCTCCGCGGCCCGGCGCAGGAATTCCGCTTCGCCCTCCTTGAGCGAGATGGAGTTGACCACCGACTTACCCTGCGTCACTTCAAGTCCCGCTTGAAGTACCTCCCATTTCGACGAGTCGATCATCACCGGCACGCGGGCGATCTCCGGCTCCGAGGCCATCAGGTTGAGGAACGTGCGCATCGCCGCCGGACCGTCGATCAGCCCGTCGTCCATGCAGACGTCGACGATCTGCGCCCCGGCGTCGACCTGTGCGCGGGCCACCGAGAGCGCCTCTTCGTAGTTGGCTTCGCGGATCAGCCTTGCGAAACGGGCCGATCCGGCGACGTTCGTGCGTTCGCCGACGTTGATGAAGTTGGCTTCGGGGACGATCCGCAGCGGCTCCAGACCGCTCAAGGTCGTGATGTGTTTCGGCGCGGGAACAGGCCGCGGGGCGTAGTCTCCGGATATTTTCGACAATTCGAATATGTGGGCGGGCGTCGTGCCGCAGCAGCCGCCCACGATGTTCACCAGTCCGCGACGCATATACTCGCCGACATCCCCGGCGAACATTTCGGGCGTCTCGTCGTAACCGCCCATCACGTTGGGAAGCCCTGCGTTCGGGTGCGCCGAGATGCGCGTTCCGGCCACTGCCGCCAGCCGTTCGAGGTAGGGCAGCAGCTGCTTGGCCCCGTAGGCGCAATTCAGCCCGACCGACAGCAGGTTCGCGTGCGACACCGAGACGGCGAAGGCCTCGACGGTCTGCCCCGAGAGGGTGCGGCCGCTGGCGTCGGCGAGCGTTCCGGAGACCATCACGGGGATCGCGCGGCCCAGCCGCTCGCAGAGCGTGTCGATGGCCCAGAGGGCCGCCTTGGCGTTGAGCGTGTCGAAAACGGTCTCCACCAGCAGGATGTCCGCCCCGCCGTCCACCAGTCCCCGCACCTGATCCGTATATGCTTCGACCAGTTGTGCGAAGGTCACCTCGCGGGCCGCGGGATTCTGTACGTCGGCCGACATCGAGGCCGTGCGGTTCGTGGGACCCACCGATCCCGCCACGAAACGCGGCTTCTGCGGGTTGCGGGCCGTGAACTCGTCGGCCGCGCTGCGTGCGATTCCGGCTGCGGCCTTCGAAATCTCGTAAGCGCACTCTTCGAGCCGGTAGTCGGCCAGCGACACGGCGTTGGCGTTGAACGAGTCGGTTTCGATGATGTCGGCTCCCGCCCGCAGGTATTTTTCGTGAATCTCGCGCACCACGTCCGGGCGGGTCAGCGCGAGCAGGTCGTTGCAGCCCTTGAGCTGCACCGGCCAGCCGGCGAACCGCCGGCCGCGGTAGTCCTCCTCCTGCAGTCCGTAGCCCTGCACCATCGTGCCGAAGCCTCCGTCGAGCAGCAGGATGCGGCGCTCCAGTTGGTCGTATAGCGTTGTCGTCATTTATTTTTCGGTAATTTCTATTTCGTAGAGTTTCGGCCAGTTTTTGCCCGTCACGAAGATGCGGTCCCCCTCGGCGTCATAGGCGATGCCGTTCAGCACGTCGGTCGTCGCGGTCATTTCCGTTTCGGGCAGCAGCCCCGCGAGGTCGACGACGCCCTCGACGACGCCCGTCGCGGGGTCGATGACGACGATCTGGTCGGTGGTGTAGACGTTGGCCCATATTTTGTTGCCGATCCACTCCAGTTCGTTGAGGTATTCGACCGGCGCGCCCTTGTAGGTCACCGTCACGCGCTTTTCGCGGCGGAACGTCGCGGGATCGACCGTGTGGATCGTGGCCGTGCCGTCCGACATGTAGAGCTTCTCGCCGTCGGTCGTGAGGCCCCAGCCTTCGCCCGGATAGCGGAAGTCGCGGATCTTTTGCAGTTTCCCGTTCTCCAGCGAATATACGTGCGCGGTGTTGGACTGCCAGGTCAGCTGGTAGAGCTTCCCGCCGAGCAGGGTGATTCCTTCGCCGAACTCCGAACGGGGCAGGCGCACCATGACCTCGGTTTTCCCCGTCGCGAGGTCGGTCTTCCGAACGACCGATTCGCCGTGCTGGCCCGTGCCTTCCCACATCGTCCCGTCGACGTATTGCAGCCCCTGGGTGTAGGCGCCGGTCGAGTGGGGGTAGGTCGCCGCGATGCGGTAGGTGTACGTTTTCGGCTCGGCCTGCACGGCCGCCGCGGCCTGCGCCTTTGCGCCGGGGCGTTTGGCGCGCGCCGCCGGACCGCCGCATGCGCCCAGCAGCAGGATGGAAAACAGGAATATCGGGGTCGTTTTCATTGTTTCGGAACAAAATAGCTCACAAAGATACGAAAAAGTCGGATGGGATCAAAACGGAATTGCGTGCGGTTCGGTAAAACCTTTCGGCTGGCAAAAGGGGCGTTGCGACTCCAAAGGCTGCGGAAAAGCCGGATGGGATCAAAACGGAATTGCGCACGGCTCGGTAGAACCTTCCCCGGCAAGCGGGGGGCGTTGCGGCCCCAAAGGTACGAAAAACAAACCGTATATCATAATTTGACCGTATTATTACGGGTAATGTCTTGCCGGAAATGGAATAATTTCGTATCTTTGCCTCCCGATTCTGAACGGAAATACGAAGAATAACAAATGTAATTCATTTATTATGAACATTGTAAGAGAACAACGCGGCGAGAATAACTCGCTGATCCGCGTGACTGTCGGCGAGGCGGATTACGGGCAGGAGGTCGAAAAGTCCCTGCGCGAGTACAAGCGCAAGGCCAACATCCCCGGATTCCGTCCGGGCATGGTCCCCATGGGCATCGTCAAGAAGATGTACGGCAAGGGCGTCCTGGCCGAGCAGTCCTACCGTCAGGCTTCGAACGCCGTTTTCGAATATCTCCAGAAGGAGGGCATCGACTATCTGGGCGACGTGATTCCCGCGGAGGAGCAGGGCGACTTCGATTTCGACAACGCCACCGAGTTCGAATTCGTGTTCGAGATCGGCGAGGCTCCCGAGATCAAGCTGGAGCTTTCCGACAAGGATAAGCTGACCTACAACAAGATCAAGGTCGACAAGAAGATGCACGACGACTACCGTTCGAACTACCTGCGCCGCTTCGGCCGCCTGGTGGACGCCGAGAAGGTGACTTCGGACGAGGCGCTGTCGGTGACGCTCGACAACGGCGAGATGAACGTTGCGGACGCTTACGTGGGTCTGATCTCGATGGACGAGGCCGACCGCAAGCCTTTCATCGGCAAGAAGGTCGGCGACAAGATGAAGGTGAATATCAACGAACTCTATAAAAATCCCGCCCAGCGCGCCGCCAGCCTGCAGGTCAAGGAGAACGAACTGGAGGGCGTCAACCCCGAATTCGAACTGGAGATCACCAAAATCCGCAAGTTCGCCGAGCCGGAGCTGAACGAGGAGTTCTTCAAGATGGCTTTCCCGCAGGGCGGCGTCACGGACGAAGCCGGGCTGGACAAGTTCATCGACGCGCAGATCGAGGCCGAGCTGCGCCGAGAGAGCGACTACCTCTTCACGTTGCAGGTGCGCGACTATCTCGTGAAGAAGGCCGACCTGAAGATGCCCGCGGCGTTCCTCAAGCGCTGGCTCTACACGATCAACGAGGGCAAGTTCTCGATGGAGGACATCGAGAAGGATTTCGACCAGTTCCTGAAGATGTTCACTTGGAACTACCTCCAGAAGCACTTCATCAAGACCGACGGCATCTCCGTTTCGAAGGAGGAGGCGCTCTCCGAAGCCAAGGCGCTGGCCGCCTCGCAGTTCGCACAGTACGGCATGCCCTCGGCGCCGGACGACATGCTGGAGGGTTACGCCGAGAAGATTCTCGCCGACAAGGATCAGGGCCAGAAGATTTACGAGAAGCTCTATGAGGTGAAGGTCGTCGAGGATGTCAAATCGAAGGTCAAGGTAACTGAAAAAGCCGTATCTGCGGACGATTTCGCTAAATTGGCGAAGGAACTTTAAGTTTCGCGGAATTTTATCTATCTTTGGACTTTGCAGGCGTGATGTTTGCAAAGTCCTTTTGTTTGATGAAAACTCTTCACAATATGTCAGAATTTGAAAAATACGCACGGAACCACTGCGGGATCAGTTCGCTGAAACTGCACGATTTCCAGTCGGTAAGCGCGGCCTACGTGTCGCCTACGATCATCGAGGAGCGTCAGCTGAACATCGCCACGATGGACGTTTTCTCGCGCCTGATGATGGACCGCATCATCTTCCTCGGCGCGCCGATCTACGACGACGCGGCCAATATCATCCAGGCCCAGCTGCTGTTCCTCGAATCGGTCGATCCCGAGAAGGACATTCAGATCTACATCAACTCGCCCGGCGGGTCGGTTTCGGCCGGACTGGGCATTTACGACACCATGCAGCTGGTGAACTCCGACGTGGCGACCATCTGCACGGGGCTTGCCGCCTCGATGGGCGCCGTGCTGCTCACGGCGGGCGCCAAGGGCAAGCGTTCGGCGCTCCCGCATTCGCGGGTGATGATCCACCAGCCGCTGGGCGGCGCGCAGGGCCAGGCCTCGGACATCGAGATCACGGCGCGCGAGATTCTGAAAACCAAGCGCGAGCTGTACGAAATCCTCTCGGTCCACTCGGGCGTCCCGGTCAAGAAGATCGAGAAGGACGCCGACCGCGACTACTGGCTGTCGGCCCGCGAGGCGAAGGATTACGGACTGATCGACGAGGTGCTTTCCAAACGAGACAAGTAAACCGCATGGCACAGAATAAGAACAACAACAAGAACGGCGGCGACTGCTGCTCGTTCTGCGGCGCCAAGCGCACGGACGTGGAGATCATGTTCCAGGGTTCGGACGGCGCGAATATCTGTAACAAATGTATCGAGAACGGCTATAAGATCATCGTCGACAACGATATCGCCACCGAGCACGGACGGCGTCCGGCGGCGGCTCCGCTCAAGATGGAGGAACTGCTCAAGCCGGCGCAGATCAAGGAGTTCCTCGACCAGTATGTCATCGGGCAGGATGCCGCCAAGCGGTATATGTCCGTGGCGGTCTACAACCACTACAAGCGGCTGCTGTACGCCCCGAAGGAGGACGAGGTCGAGATCGACAAGTCGAACATCGTGCTGGTCGGTCCGACGGGCACGGGCAAGACGCTGATGGCCCGCACGATCGCCAAGCTGCTGAAAGTGCCGTTCACGATCGTCGACGCGACCGTTCTGACCGAGGCGGGATATGTGGGCGAGGATGTCGAGAGCATTCTCTCGCGGCTGTTGCAGGTCGCCGACTACAACGTCGAGCAGGCCGAGCGCGGCATCGTCTTCATCGACGAGATCGACAAGATCGCGCGCAAGGGCGACAACCCCTCCATCACGCGCGACGTTTCGGGCGAGGGCGTGCAGCAGGCCCTGCTGAAAATCCTCGAAGGAACGGTGGTCAACGTGCCTCCCCAGGGCGGCCGCAAGCACCCCGAGCAGAAATTCATTCAGGTCGACACGCGCAACATCCTCTTCATCTGCGGCGGTGCGTTCGACGGCATCGAGAAGAAGATCGCCCAGCGGCTGAACACCCGCGCGATGGGTTACGGGCGGCTGAACGCAGATCCCATCGACCGCTCGAACCTGATGCAGTACGTCACGCCGCAGGACCTCAAGTCGTTCGGACTGATTCCCGAACTGGTGGGACGTCTCCCGGTGCTGACCTACATGCAGCCGCTGGAGCGCGCGGCCCTGCGTTCGATCCTCACCGAGCCGAAGAACGCCATCGTCAAGCAGTACAAGCGTCTGTTCGAACTCGACGGCGTGAAACTCGCCTTCGACGACGACGCGCTGGACTACATCGTCGACAAGGCCGTCGAGTTCAAGCTCGGCGCGCGCGGTCTGCGCTCGATCTGCGAGGCGATTATGATGGACACGATGTTCGACATCCCCTCGACCGATGCCCGAAAGTTCACCGTCACTTTGCCTTATGCAAAGAAAAAGATAGAAAAGGCAAATATTTTAGAACTTAAACAAGTCGGATAATTTCTTTTTGGCTATCTTTGCCGGGAATAAACAGCTAAAACGCATAAAATACTAACTCCATGTCTACAACGAATTCAAAACTTACGCGCGTTGCCGATAATATCCGCATCCTTTCGGCCGCGATGGTCGAGAAGGCCAAGTCGGGGCATCCCGGCGGCGCCATGGGCGGCGCGGATTTCATCACGGTGCTCTTCACCGAGTTCCTGCGTTACGACCCCGATAATATGGCGTATCCCTACCGCGACCGTTTCTTCCTCGATCCGGGCCACATGTCGCCGATGCTCTATGCGACGCTCTCGCTGGCCGGGCACTATTCGACCGAAGATCTGCAATCGCTGCGCCAGTGGGGCAGCGTGACGCCGGGGCACCCGGAGGTGGACGTGATGCGCGGCGTGGAGAATACGTCGGGACCGTTGGGACAGGGCCACGCCATGGCGCTGGGAGCCGCCATTGCGGAACGCTTCATGGCCGCCCGTTTCGGCGAGTGGATGGCGCACAAGACCTACGCGTTCATCTCCGACGGCGGTATTCAGGAAGAGGTTTCTCAGGGCGTCGGCCGCATCGCCGGGCATCTCGGGCTGAGCAACCTGATCATGTTCTACGACTCGAACAATATCCAGCTTTCGACCAAGGTCGAGGAGGGTTCGACCGAGGATATCGTGGCCAAGTACGAGGCTTGGGGCTGGAGCGTCATCAGTATCGACGGCAACGATCCCGCCGAAATCCGTCAGGCTCTCTCCCGCGCGGTGGCGGAGACCGAAAAGCCTACGCTGATCG
>ERZ835980.2584-NODE-2584-length-16022-cov-3.263919_pt1 | contig 16022 bp, 9 predicted proteins | sample MGYA00519943_ERZ835980 | MGnify/ENA primary metagenome ERZ835980 (study PRJEB31850, sample SAMEA3708791) | human gut metagenome | biome: human gut; feature: human-associated habitat; material: faeces | place: China | collected 2014 ... | reverse complement strand
CCCGCCACGGCAAGTGGGGCGAACCCATCGGATGGATTCGCCCCACTCGTCCATATCGCTAGCGGCGTCTGCGGTACAGGACCGCGCCGCCCGCGACGGCCAGCGCGCCGATGCCGGCCATGGCGCCGAGCGCCTCAAGCGGCAGGCTGCGGTCGCCAGTGTCGGGCATGCCGCCCTTGGAGCCGTCGCCGCCGGAGCCTCCGCCGGAGCCGTTATCGGAACCGCCGCCCGAGCCGCCGCCCGGCGTGCCGGGGTTCTCGGGGGCGCCGGGGGTGCCGGGCTCCTCGGCGTAGCTGTTGGTGAAGACCGGCGGCAGGTTGGTGTCGCCCTCGTAGGAGACCTTCGCCGACAGATAGCCCGTCTTGGTGCCATCGGCCGCCTCGTCGCTCACCGTGACGACGATCTTGTGCACCGCCTTGTCGTAGGTCACGTGCGCCTGGCCGTCGTCGACCTCGCTCACCGTGAAGGTGTAGGTGCCGGCCTGCTTGAAGGTCAGCGCATCGAACGTGACGCTGCCATCGGCGGCATTCTTGGCGGTCGACATGACCTTGCCGTCCCGGCTCTTGAGCTCAAAGCTAAACTGGCCCGCCTTGAGCTCGGCGCCCTTGAGCACCTTGGCGGCGCCCAGTTTGAGGGTGACGGGTGCGGCCTCGTAGCCGTTGGTAAAGGTCACCGAGGTGTCGCCCACGGCATTGCCCTCGGCATCCGCCAGCTCGTGCTTGACGGCGAGCGTGCCGTTACCGGCATCGGTGACCGTCGTGCGCACGCGGTACGTCGTCTTGTCGTACGTCACGCCGCCCGCCGTGCCGGCGACCTCGCGCAGCTCGTAGCTGTGCGTGCCGGGCGCGGTGTAGGTGACGGGGCTGAGCTCGACCGTTCCGTCGGCGGCGTTCTTGCCCGTCGCCGCGACGCTCTCGCTGCCGTCGGCGGCAATCTCGACCAGCTGGAACTCGAACTCGCCCGCGGCCAGGCCACGGCCCTCGAGCTTCTTGCTCACCTTGATCTGGTCGGTGACGGAGCTCGGCGTCGGGCTCACGACGTAGGTGTTGGTGAACTCGAACGCGCCCTTGCCCTCGGGCGTGCCCTCTGCGGGCAGGACCTTCGCGACAAGCGTGCCCGCGGCGGTGTCCTCGACCACCCTGACCGTGAAGGTCCTGATCGCCGTCGCGTCGTTGGCCACGCCGTCGACCGAGCCGGACTCGCTCACCCGGTAGGCGAACGTCTTGGTGCGCAGGCCGTCGCCGTCGATCTCGACGCCATCGAGATCGCTCGGTTGCTTGAACGTGACGCGGCCCAGCACGACATTGCCGGCGGCATCGTTGGTCGCCTCGGTCACCGTCTTGCCGGAGGCGTCGACCGGTGCGGGCGCGCCGTCCAGCGGCTCAATCTTAAAGGTGTACCTGCCCGCGATGTCAGCCTGCGTGAGGCCGAGTCCGGCCTGGCCGAGCGCCAGCGTCTTGGTACCCGCGATGTCGACCGTCGCCTCGCCGGCGCTATAGCCGTTCACAAACGACAGCGTGCCGTCGGAGCCCTCGGGGTAGACCACGGTCACATCCAGCCCGCCCTTACCGTTATCGGTCACCTTGACCGTAATGCCGAAGCTCGACACGGCCGCCGTCACGCCCGCGGGCAGCCGGTCCGTACCGTCCTCGGAAACGGTATAGGGAATGACCCAGGAGCCGTCGGCGGCCCTGGTGGCGATGCCGTCCGCCACCATCTGCTCGAGAGCGTCGGTGGTGTAGGAGATGGGCGAGAACGAAAGTCCCACGGCCTCGCCGTCGCCGGAGGCCTGGTTGGTCGCGGTCGCGACCACATTGCCCTGGGCATCGCGGACGGAGAACGAGAACTCGCCCGCCGCCGCGGCGCGGCCCGTCAGCGTCTTGGTGGCGTTGATGGCCACGTTGCCCTCGCCGCCGAGCGTTCCGGTGGCCTCGTAGGAGTTCTGGAACGCGACCGTCACGGGCGCGGGCGTCGCCGTGACGTCATTCGCTGTGGAGACCTCGCTGCGGGCGACCTCGACACCGTCCCTGGCAACCGTGGTCGTGACCGTGAGCTTGCCCGCCGCGGCATCGTAGGCGGGCGCGATGGTCACCGTGCGCGGCGCGGTGTCGTTGGTGTAGCCCTCGCCGCCGAGCTTGGTCTCGGTGACGGTGAAGCGATAGACCTTGCCCGCGTCGGCGTCGGTGAACTTCACGTCGCTCTCCGCGGTCCCGCCGATGAGGTCGACCAGGCCGGCCGCACCGTCATCGGCCGCGGCCACGGCGTAGGCGTCCTTGCCGGTCTTGAGGCCGAGCTTGGCGGCCGTCTCGGCGTCCGCGGTCACGGTGAAGGCGAACTGCCCCGCCTCCATGGCGCGGCCGGAGAGCGTCTTGGACAGGCGCACTCCCGCGCGGGCCGAGTAGTCGAGCTCGGTCGTGTAGGTGTTGACGAAGTCGCCGCCGCTCGCCTGCGCGATTGCGGGCGTCGTGGCCGTGAGGTTGCCGGAGCCGTCGTCGGTCACGGTCACCGTCATCGTGGCGGTGTGGCCGTCGTAGGCCACACCAGCGATGGCGGAGCCGTCATCGGGCCTGACCTCGCGCACCGTGTAGGTGAAGGTCTTGGCGCGCACGCGCTTGCCGCCGACCTCGGCGAACCCGGCGTCCTTGATGTCATCGAGCGTGTAGCGGATGGGGCCGAAGTCGAAGGCGACCCTATCGCCCGCCTTGGTGCCGGCGCCGGCCGTCACGCTGACGGTCTTGGAGCCGTCGGCAGAGCCCTCGGGCATGGGGGCGCCGTCCTCGCCCGCGAGCGTGAACTGGAAGCTGTCGCCCTCCGCCCAGTCGCGGCCCTCGAGCGTCTTGGTGAAGAGCCCCGCGGTGGAGACGTCCCTGCCCTCGGTGGCCGTTCCGTACGTGTTGGTGAACGCGACAGTCGCGCCGTCCTCGGTCACGGCGCCTTCGGCCCCCTCGGCCGTGGTCGCGTAGCCCTCGGCGGCATCCTCGGTCACGGTATAGTGCGCGCCCACGGGTAGGCCGGAGATGATCTTCTCCCCGCCATCCTTAAGCGTGAAGTTCGCCTTGCCGCCCGCGAACGTCACGGCGTGCTCGCCCTTGCCGAAGGTGCCAGAGACGGGCTCGCCGTCCCCGTCGGTCAGCGCGACCGTAAAGCCGAACTCGCGCTGGCTGTCGCCGCCGACGACCGTCTTCTTGACGGTGAGGCTGCCCCCGCGGGGCACGCTGTTGTGGGTCGTGTTGGTCTGCGACTCGTTCTCGCCCACCTTGACCGTTGCGGTGTTGGCGATGTCGTCGACCACGGCGGCTTCGGCGGAGACCTTCACGTCGAAGCTGAGCGTGCCCGTGGCGCCCGCAGCCTGCTCGCCGAGCGACCAGGTAAGGGTGCGCGTCGCGGCGTCGTAGGCGGCACCGTCGGCAGAACCCTCAACATAGTTAACGCCCTTGGGCAGGACATCGGTCACCGTCACGTCGGCCGCCTGCGCGGCGCCCCTGTCGTCGACGCTGTTATTGGCCCAGCCGATGGTATAGGTGAGGGTATCGCCCACGCCCACCGGTTTGCCATCCACATCGACCTTGGCGCCCGAGGCGTCCGCCTTGGTGACGGTCTTGGTGTTGTCGTGCGGCGTGAAGGTGTTGGTGAAAGTCTTCTTGCCCCGCTCGTTGGAGATCTCGGCCTTAAGGCCGGCGCCAGTCTGAGTCACCGTGATGTCGAAGGTGTAGGCGTGCGCATCGTCCTCAATCAGGACATCGCCGCTTGCTTTCTCGGTCACGGTCGCGTGGTAGGTGCCCAGATTGGTGAAGCTGAGCTCGCCAAAGGAAACCTTGCCGTCCTTGTCATTCTTCGCCTCGATTGGGTAGCCCTCGAGAACATTGCCCGCACCGTCGGTGAGGGAGAGCTCAAAGACGAACTCCCCCTTCTGAAGGCCGGGCTTGCGGCCGCCCGCGAGCACCTTGGTGAGCTCGGAGACGGACGCCGTGGCGGGGGCGGGGTCGAAGGTGTTGGTGAAGGCGGCGAAGGAGACCTGGTCTGCCGCGATGGAGCCCTCGGCCTTGGAGCCCTCGGCTCCGTTCACCGCAGCCTTGTAGCCAGCGGCGGCGCGCTCGGTCACCGTGTAGGCAGTTCCCGCGGGCAGCCCCGTGATCCTCGCCGTCTGGCCATCTTTGAGCTTGAGGGTCGCCTTGCCGTCCTCGAACGTCGCGTCACCGTAGGTGCCGGACACTTTGCGGCCCATGGCATCGGTGGCCTCAACCACAAACTTAAATATCTTGTCCGCGTCGACCGCCAGGCCCTCGCGCGCCACGACGGTCTTGGAGACGTCGAGCTCGCCCGTCTTCACAGTGTTGGTCACGGTGAAGCCGCGCTCGGCGTCGCCGGTGACCTTAGGGCTGTAGCCCTCGACGGGCACCTCGGCCACGGTGTAGCGGACCTCGGAGCCGGACTCGGAGTACTTGGGCAGGCCCTTGAAGGAGCCCTTCCAGCCGTTGGACTCGCTCAGGGTGATCGAATCGATGACGGTATCGCCGTTCTTGAGATTTACTTTGACCTCATCAGGATGGGGAATCCTTGGGTTCTCCCAGACCTTTTTAATGGGAATGTCGATATTCTCGGACTTACCGATGACGACACCGCCGTTGGCGCCGATGCCGCCTCCCAACGGCGCCATATTGCCAGAGATCGTCAGCGACGTCTGACCGCCGCCGAGGTTATACGCATCCTCGCTCATCACAGATTTAAGCGCGACGTTCGGCGTGGCGTCGGTAAAGGACAGGGGCTCGCCGTTGTCACCACCGGGCGAGAATCGCGGGATTTCGGGGTTTGTTGCCGCATAAGTGCCTTCGGGGTTAAACAGCCCACCGTCTCTGTACCAGCTGACCTTTCCGCCGCCCGGAGCGCGGTTGGCCAAGGTCAGTTTGTATTTGGCGTCTTTGAAGCCGGTGAAGACAAAGTCGTCTCCCGCCTCACCAGCCGTGTTCCTGGCGATCAGGCCGCCGTCCTGGACGTAGACCTTGGCATCTCCGGTCGGGCAGAACCACATGCCGCCGCCCTGTTTATCCGCATGGTTATCAACAACGAGAGCGTTTTCGATATGGAGCGTACTATAGCCAAGATACTCGTTGCCTTCGCTATACACGCCGCCACCCATGCTCCAAGCAGTATTGCCCTTGATCTCGCCCGCGCTGAGCGTGACGTCATTCGAATAGGTATAGACGCCTCCGCCGGCGGAAGCGGAGTTGCCAGATATGGATCCGCCCTGCATGGTGAAAGCAGTATTCCCCTTTTCGCCGCCCTGGCAGCCCGGGTCAACCACACACACTCCGCCGCCTTTGCCCTTGCCAGACACAACGTTGTTCTTAATCTCTCCACCCGTCATGGTGAACTCGGCGTTGCCCTCAATATGAACTGCTCCGGAAGGATCGTAGGCCGCCTCCAGCCTACTGCTCCTGTTGCCGGAAATCTGGCCACCAGTCATCGTGAACTTGGCTCTTTGGTTTTCGCCCTTACCCTGGCCGTACGCAAGCACCGCACTGCCTCGATAACCGTTGTTGCCCTCGATGCGGCCTCCGCTCATGTCAAAGCGAGCATCGCCCCACAAAATGACGCCAGAAGATGTAAGCCAATAGCAATTGGTGGCCCCGGTAACGACTCCGTTGTTACGGATAACGCCACCCCTCATAACTACATGAGCGCCACTGGACGCGCGAACGGCACCGCAATACGAATGGCGCAGCTCGCACTGCTCGATAACGCCGCCCGTCATGGTAAGCGAGGCATTTTCTCCCGACACGTCGACGGCGCCCGCGTTATCACCGCTCGTGGTGCCGTCGTACACGACGGCCTCGTCAGAGAGCACAACTGCTCCCCTGCTAGAAATAATGGCGCCCTTGTTGTAACGGCCTCTCAGGGACGCTTTCCCTGACAGCTCGAGGGACGCCCTCTCGGCAACATTGACCAATACAGAGACGCCACTTTTCTTTGCCAAGATGGTATAGGGCTTATCCGACGTGATCTTAATCATCTTCCCGGCAGGAATCGTGAGCGTGGAGCCGAGCTTCACGTGCTTTTTCAGGGTGATGACGGTTTCCTTGCCATCGGGGGCCTCGTTGACCAGATCCTGAAGGGTCTTGGTGCTGTCATTGCTCACGGTATCGCCGACGCCGTCATCGATGGACTCGCGCGTGTAGACGATATCGACGCCAAAGAACGGGAGGTTCTCCGAGCCGGTGATGTCGTCCATGCTGTTTTCGATTGTGATCTTTTGAACCGTGCTGCCGTCAAACATACCCGAGGGTATTTTGGTGAGGCCGCGCCCGATCGTCACATCCTTCACGCCATCTACGCCCGAGAAGGCTGCCGTGCCAACGGAAGTCACGGAATCCGGAATGGAAAACTGCTCCGGCAACGTGCCGTAATAGAAGGCGTAGTTGCCAATTTTCTCAAGTGTCCTGGGGAGCTGGACGGCAACGTTGCTCTGGATAAAGGCCCAGTCACCGATACTCCTCAGGCTGTCGCAGAGCCCCACGATCTTAACCGGCGTGTAGCAGAACGCATTGTCCGGAATGTTCTGAAGCGAGGACAGATCCACGGACGCCTGCAGTTTTTTGCACTCGTAAAACGCCCCCCAGCCCATCTTTGTTACCTTGCTTAGATTGGGCACGCTCACCAGGCTGGCACACCCCTGGAAAGCAGAGGATCCGATGCTCGTCAATGTGCCCGGGAAATCGATCCCGGTTAAACTCGAGCAATTCCGAAACGCCCCATCCCCGATGGACTCGATTTCGCTCAGCGCGGTGACGGACGTGAGAGAGGTGCATCCGTCAAACATGTGCGAGGGGATCTTGGTAACCGAGGCGGGCAACGACACGCTTGTCAGAGACGTGCAGTCTTCGAACACGCCCGTTATGGTGTCGGAGAAGGCGACATCTTTTGGAAACTCGATGCCCGTGAGGGCCGTAGCCCCCTCGAAGGCGCCCGAGCCCGAAATCATTTTGAGGGTGGAGGGGAGATCGATCTCCGAAAGGTTGCTGCAGCCATAGACCATCATGTTGGCGCTAATCTCCTCGACGCCCTCATCGAAATAGAGCTTTTCGAGCGAGCCAGCGTTTTGCAGCGAGCAACCGAAGTTCTTGATGGAGCCAGGGATATGGAGCTCCTTGACCTTTGCGAACCTCCGGAAATTCCCTCCGTACATTTTTTCGAGCGTGTCGGGAAGCGTCAGCTGCTCAACGTTCTTGGCCACGATACCAGACGAGAAATAAAGTTTGGTGACTTTGTAGGCCTGGCCACCATGCTCGATAGAGCTGGGCACACTCACCGCGGTCACACTGTCGTCGGCAACAATACCTGTGATTTCCGCCGTTCCCTTATCCGTGGTCTCGCACGAATAGGTCACGCCGTCCTGGGTGATCTCAAACTCCTCCGCAGTATACGCAGTCCGCGATTCCGTGGCCGCATATGCGACACCGGCCGTCGCGCCAACGGATAAACATCCGAAGCCGAGAACCAGCGCAAGGCAGAGAGCAGCGACTCTCTGCCCCCCCCCGCCGAAAACTTTCCTCTCCAATTCCCTTCTCCCCCTCTGGTGTCGCCTTCTCTTCCCACGAGCGATCTATTGATTAAGGACAGTTAAAGACAACATTATGACCAAAGAGGCCCATCATGGAGATAATCCACGTCTTCGCCCGAAATGGTAATTAATTGGCATGATTAATTGGCGAACAACTGAACGAAGAGCAATCTACTAATGGCACATAAATGGCGGCGTCAACACCTGAAGTGCAAAAAGACTACTTTTCTAGGCCGAGGTCGTAGGCTCGCGCAACAGACTCGCCGGCACAGATGAGGTTGGTTGTGGCTTCTTGCGAATCGAGTGCCCGCTCCAGGTCCATGGGCTTGCGGCAGATCGGCAAAACCAAGTCAATACCCTGCCCATATACCGCATCCAGGTTGACAGCGCGACCGCCCACGACAGCGATCACCGGCTTGCCACACCGCTTGGCACGGCGTGCCACGCCCACCGGCGCCTTACCGGCGGCGGACTGCTCATCCATATTGCCCTCGCCTGTAATGACCAGGTCGACATCGCGTACACGCTCGTCAAATCCCACGAGATCGAGCACCGTCTCCACGCCCGAACGCAGCTCCGCACAGAGCGCCAGCAACGCCGCGCCCAAGCCACCGGCAGCGCCCGCGCCGGGCACGCCGAGCACCGAGCCAAATGTCCGCGCACCCTCGGGCACGCGCAGTAACCCCTGAGCCCGCGCCTCGGCAATCGCCGCATCGAGCAGGCGACCGTAGTCGACCATCCAGCTGTCGCACCTGCTCAGCGCCTCGGCATCATCCGTCGGTAGGCCCTTCTGCCCACCGAACACCGCTAGGGCGCCTCGGCGTCCCACAAGCGGATTCTCGACATCGGAAAGCACCACGACACGCGCGCCGTTCAGCGCCCGAAGCGCTGGCGCCAAATCGATACTCACCACGTGTTCGAGACCCGCGAGACCGGGAGCGATATCGCGGCCGTGCTCATCGACAAGGCGCGCGCCCAGCGCCTGCAGCATACCGGCGCCACCGTCGTTGGTGGCGCTGCCGCCCAAGCCAATATAGATAGTCTTTGCCCCGGCACGAACCGCACGGAGCATCAGCCCGCCCACGCCATAGGTTGTAGCAGCCAGCGCCGACGACTCCGTGCAAGGCGAGTACCCAATGCCTGCGGCTTCGGCCATCTCGATGACCGCAGACTCGCGCTCGACATCAACCAGCATCCGGGCAGGCACACGCTCGCCCAAGGGACCTGCAACCTCGCAGGTCACAAGCTCGCCACCGCAGGCGGCAACGGCGTCGAGCGTTCCCTCGCCGCCATCTGCCAGCGGCAATGTGCACACCTCGGCATCGGGCCAAACGCGGCGCACGCCTTCGGCAACCGCCGCCTCCGCCTGCGCACTCGACACGCTGCCCTTAAAGGAATCAATCGCCAACAGCACACGGCGGGGCCGGCGGCACGCGGCACCAAAATCGACCGCCTCAACGGCGATATCTTCGGCACACGCGAGCGCCTCGGCATGAGCGGCATGTGCCTCAAGATCGGCCCCACAACCGCAATCAGCGCCGCCCGCTCCGCGCAGACCGCCAAAATAGCTACTCAGCAGCTCGCGGCATTCATCCGCCAGGACCCCAGTCGCCACATTAAACCGATGATTCAGGCGCGAGTCGGCATTCAAATCGTATAGGGATCCCAACGCACCCGCCTTGGCGTCGCTCGCGCCATACACGCAGCGCCCCACGCGCGCGTTGACCATAAGCCCCGCGCACATGCAGCAGGGTTCGAGCGTCACGTAGACCGTACAGTCGGAAAGGCGCCAGCGGCCAAGCGCCTGGGCAGCGGCGCACAGGGCCGCGAACTCTGCATGCGCCGAAGGGTCCTGGTCGAGCTCGCGACGATTGTGCGCCCTCGCGACGATCTCGCCGTCGCGCACCACTACGGCTCCGATGGGCACCTCGCCCACCGCAGCGGCGGCGCGAGCCTCCGCCAGCGCCTCGCGCATGAACTTCTCGTCGATTTCGGTGATCGTCATCGTTCGCCTTCCCTGTTGCAAATTCAAAACGATGCTATCATTACGACTCACGGAGAGATGGCAGAGCGGTTGAATGCGGCGGTCTTGAAAACCGTTGAGCGCGAGAGCGTTCCGGGGGTTCGAATCCCCCTCTCTCCGCCACTTTTAGTGATGCACCGGTGTCATGGTCCGCTCAAACAGCGCATCGACCACGTCGGCCATCTCGGGTCGACGCTCAAGATCGTGGCCCGATTCCCACCATATCGTGAAAAGTCGAATAATACCGCCGGCGACAAACTCAGACGTCGTCTCGAGTGACACGGGGGCCAGGGCATCCTCGGCAAGCACGTTCATCACACGCTCGCGGATGGAGCGGGCAATGCGGTCGCAAATAACGTTGGTCAGCATTCCCGACATGCTGCTCGCCAAAATGTTGTCCATGAGCTGCTCATGGGCCAGAATCAGGTCCATGGCATCGTCCAAAATCGCGTGCCGGAGCGCGCGCACGTCCTCGGCAGACACTGTGCCGGCCTCATCGGGCTGTTTTTGCGGCAAGCCGGACATGAGCTCATCGATATAAAAGGCAAAGTAATCGTTCTTGTCGCGAAAGTGCTTGTAGAACGTCGTGCGGCGAATCATGGCGCGGTCGCACAGCATGGCAACCGTCAGGTCCTCAAAACGATGCTCCTCGAGAAGCTCGGTGAAAGCATCGAACAGGGCACGGTAGGTTTTCTTAATGCGAAGGTCCACTGGTATCGCCATCCTCAGGGCAAAGACAACACTCGTCAATCTGTCGCATATCTTACACCTGTACCTCGCGCGTTTTACCCCGGTGCCGACCCCGCCGAAAACATAACGCTTACCGGAAAGTTCGGCACGGCAAAACGTTGCGGGTATACTAGTAGCGTTATACCAACGGCAGCTGGCGCATGCCGCCGCGGCCATTCGAAACGGAGACATCATGATTACCGTCATCATCGGCATCGTTGTTGTCATTGTGATTGTCTGCGCCATCGCCGGCATCTACAACAACATGGTCACCAAGCGTAACCGCATCGATAACGCCTGGCAGAACATCGATACGCAGCTGCAGCGCCGCAACGACCTGATCCCCAACCTGGTCGAGACCGTTAAGGGCTACGCCAAGCACGAGCAAGAGACGCTCTCCGCCGTGATCAGCGCGCGTAACACCGCCGTCAAGGCCACCACGCCCGAGGCCAAGATGGAGGCCGACAACGTGCTGACCGGTGCGCTACGCCAGCTCTTCGCCGTGGCCGAGGCCTACCCCGATCTGAAGGCAAACACCAACTTTACGCAGCTGCAGGCATCGCTCGAGGATACCGAGAACAAGATTAGCTATGCACGCCAGAGCTACAACGACTGCGTGCTCAGCTACAACAACGCCATCCAGACGTTCCCGGCTGTCATCTTTGCCGGCATCTTCCAGTTTAAGGAGCGCCAGGGCTTCGAGGCCGCCGAAGCAGCCCGCCAGGCCCCGACCGTCAAGTTCTAGTAGTTTGACAGCGCATCTTTAATCGGCCAAATGCATAAACCGCCCCGTCGAATGCATACTTCGACGGGGCGGTTTCCTTTTTCGCGAAGGTCCCCCTCTAAGCGCCGTGCATTTTTAGGAGTATTCAACATAACCAAGGGCTTCGGGCGCCGCGATAAATGCCAAAGAGCGCAAATATCCCTGCAAATCAAACGCTGTCAGCCCATAACCCCGCCCATCATTCGTAGAAAACATCAAGAAATCCCGATTTTTGCCCGAGGTCGGTATGCAGGGGCCTTCGATTGCAGAATACTCGCAAAAATGCACGTCGCCACCACCCCCACATGGCGCGAACCAAATCAGAACCACCCTTAAAAAGGGTGGTTTGCTCTTAGGGTATAACCCACGGGCCCCGGGCTCGCGTCTAAAGGCGCGGGCCCGGACTTCGTCCAGGCCTAGTGCATCTTGACCCGTGGCGCGCCGGTCGAACCGGCAGCATCACCCCCTCTTGAAGGGGTCCTCGTACTCCTTCACGCTCAGCTTGTCCAGTGCGATGTCGTGGGACTCCTGCTCCCTGATGTACTTGGCGATCGTCGCCTCGTTCAGGCCGACGGTGGACACGTAGTAGCCCTCCGCCCAGAACTTCCTGTTGCCGAACTTGTACTTGAGGTTGGCGTGCCTGTCGAATATCATCAGCGAGCTCTTCCCCTTCAGGTAGCCCATGACGCTCGCGACGCTGTACTTCGGCGGGATCGCCAGCAGCACGTGCACGTGGTCGGGCATCAGGTGCCCCTCGATTATCTCGATCCCCTTGTACTCGCACAGCTTCCTGAGGATCTCCCCTATGTCGCTCCTGATTTGGTTGTAGATCACTTTGCGCCTATACTTCGGCGTGAACACGATGTGGTACTTGCACATCCACTTCGTGTGGGAAAGGCTGTAGGCCTTCTGGGCCATGGCGACCACCCCTTCGACTCGAATTCTTGACGGCCTGAACAATCGTCAATATCGGTCGGAGGGGTGGCTTTGTAAAGCCGTTTGTCTCCACCCGCGTAGCGGGTGGTTTAAAGCTGGCCGCTGCGCGGCCAGCAGACTAAAGTCTTGAAAAAAAAGGCCCCCGCAAAGCGGAGGCCTTAGGCAAGGCTATGTCGAGATGCAGGATTCGCGCTACTCGCAGAGCGAAAGGGCGGCCTCGTCGGCAACGACAACGCAGTTGGTGTGCAGCTGCAGGATCGAAGCCGGGCACGCGGGCGTAACCGGACCATAGCACATGTCATGCACGGCCTGAGCCTTGGCCTCGCCGTTGGCGACGACTAGGATCATGCGGGCATACATGATGGTCTGGGTACCCATGGTGTAGGCCTGACGGGGAACATCGTCGATGCTGTCGAACAGGCGGCTGTTGGCCTGAATGGTGCTCTCGGTGAGGTCGACGCAGTGCGTGCCCTTGGAGAAGTGGTCATCGGGCTCGTTGAAACCGATGTGGCCGTTGTTGCCAATGCCGAGCAGCTGCAGATCCGGGTAACCGGCGGCGGCGACGATCTTGTCGTACTCAGAGCAGGCAGCGGCGGCGTCGGGGTTGGAACCGTCGGGCACATGCGTGTTGTTCAGGTCGATGTTGATGTGATCGAAGAAGTTCTCACGCATGAAGTAGTGATAGCTCTGGGGATCGTCGTGCGAAAGGCCGCGATACTCGTCCAGGTTGTAGGTGCTGACCTCGGCAAAGTCGACGTCGCCCTTCTCGTACCAAGCAGCGAGCTGCTTGTAGGCACCGATCGGGGTGGAGCCGGTGGCAAGACCCAGCACGCAATCGGGCTTGAGGATAACCTGCGCCGAGATAATATTGGCGGCCTTGCGGCTCATATCCTCGTAGTCTTTAGCTTTAATGATCTTCATTACGCGTCCTTTCTCGTACAAGAGAGGCAAGGCTCCCCTTACAAGCACTTGCCCGCGGCCCGCGTCGGCCGCAACCAACGTGTGCGGCCACCAGGGCGAGGTCGCGTAATGTATGTGTCTCGTGTCTAGCCGCGTCGAGGCCCCTGCCCGTCCACGGTGACCCGAAGCCTTTTAGCTTCGGACAAACCCCATCTTGCCACGGAGGGCGTCCTCTTTCAAGTGCGCCCTCCGTAAACGTGTTTGAATTGTAGGCTAATGGCCACGTGCACTTGCTAGCGCTCCCGAGCAACGATGAGCTGGTCCATCTCTTCGACATGCACGCCAACGGAGCCCTTGATACTCGAGAACTCAACGGAGTTGCACACCAAGATGGGAACCGTCACATCGTAGCCCTCGGCAGCAATTGCCTCGCGATCGAACTCAATGAGCACATCGCCCTTATGGACGATGTCACCCACTTGCGCATGTACGGTAAAGTGCTTGCCCTCAAGTTGAACGGTGTCCAAACCAACGTGGATGAGCACGTCCAAACCATCGACCGTGTTAAGCGCAACAGCGTGACCCGTGGGAAAAATGGCCTCGACCTTGGCATCAGCCGGTGCAATCACACGCGTGCCGGTAGGCTGAATCGCCACGCCCTGGCCCAAAAGGCCGGTGGCAAATGTCTGGTCGTTTACCTCGGAAAGCGGAATGACGTCGCCCGAGATGGGAGCATCCAGCGTAAGGACTCGACCACGCATACCAAAAGACCTTAGGACTTTAGTGAACATGCTCCCCCTCGGACATACCAATCGACCAAAATAGCCTTAACAGTTTACCACTTGGCACTCGTTTTTGACCATTAGGGAAGTTCGCGCTTGACAACCTCGACGATGTCGTCGACAACGCGCTGGGTCAGCTCGTGCGTCTCGGCCTCGGCCATCACGCGGACCAGCGGCTCGGTACCGCTCGGACGCACCAGAATGCGACCACGGCCGTCAAGTTCCTTCTCGGCAGCAGCGACGGCATCCCAGATGGGCTGGCAATCGTCCAGACCAGCCTTGTTGTCGGAATGCACGTTGACGAGTACCTGCGGGTACTTCTTCATGATGCCGGCAAGATCGGTGAGGGTACGACCGGTGCGCTTGAGCACGGCCAGCAGCTGCAGAGCCGTCACCAGACCGTCACCGGTGGTGTTGTGCTCCAGGAAGATGATGTGGCCGGACTGCTCGCCGCCGATGACGGCGCCATCCGCGAGCATACGCTCCAGAACGTAGCGATCGCCCACGGCGGTCTGAACCATTTCGAAGCCCTGCTCCTTCATAGCGATGGAGAAGCCAAGGTTGCACATGACGGTCGAGACAATCTCGGAGTTGGCGAGCTTCCCGCGGGCGGCGAGGTCAGAACCGCAGATAGCCAGGATGTAGTCACCGTCGATCTCATTGCCCTCGCCGTCCACGAACAGCACGCGATCGGCGTCGCCGTCGTGGGCCAGACCGATGTCAGCATGGGTGCGCAGCACGAGCTCGCGCAGGGGCTCAAGATGGGTGGAGCCGCACTCAACGTTAATGTCGGTGCCACAGTAATCGGTGTTGATGGCATGGACCGTGGCACCCAGGCGCTGCAGCGCGGCGGGCGTAGTCTGGCAGGAAGCACCGTGACCGCAGTCGACGGCAACCACCAGGCCATCAAGCCTCAGGCCATCAAGCGTATCGATGGCGTGGTCGACGTATGCCTTGCGAGCGTCCTTCATCTTGATGATGTGGCCCACGCCGGCACCGGTCGGCAGCGTATCGGCAGCCATGGCCTCCTCGGACATGACCCAAGCGCTGATCTCTTCCTCGACAGCATCGGGAAGCTTCATGCCCTTGCGGCTAAAGAACTTGATGCCGTTGAACTCCGGAGGATTGTGCGAAGCAGAGATGACGATGCCGCCGTCGAGCTCATTTTGGACAGTGAGCAGCGCCACGGCCGGCGTAGGGATAACGCCGCAGCAATGCGGGCGGCCGCCCTCGGCCATAATGCCGGCGGTCAGCGCACTCTCGAGCATGGTGCCCGAAAGACGCGTGTCACGGCCGATGCAAATGTCCGGACCAAGGAACTTGGTCGCCGCGCGACCCAGGCGAAACGCAAGATCGCACGAAAGATCGGCGTTGGCGACGCCACGGACGCCGTCGGTACCGAAGATGTTCTGGGGCATAGGATCGCTCCTTCCCTAGCAGGCGATATGCAACCGCCCACCCTAGTCGAAAAAGAAAAGCGGGACCCGCCGAGGAATCGGCAGGCCCCGCTTGTACATTGTATCTCGAAAGGAGATAAAACCTTAGCGCTTGGAGAACTGGGGAGCGCGGCGGGCCTTCTTGAGGCCGTACTTCTTGCGCTCGACCACGCGAGCATCGCGCGTAAGGAAACCGGCCTTCTTGAGGTCAGCACGGTAGTCGCCAGCGTTCAGAAGAGCGCGAGCGATGCCCAGGCGCAGAGCGCCGGACTGACCGGAGATGCCGCCGCCATCGCACAGAGCGATAACGTCGAACTGACCGGCGGTGTCGGTCACCTTGAAGGGAGCAAGGGCGTTCTCAACGAGCTGATGACGGCCGAAATACTGCTCGGCGTCACGCTTGTTGATGGTCACCTTGCCGGTGCCGGGGACGAGACGGACGCGGGCGACGGCGTTCTTACGACGGCCGGTACCCTGGTAGACAACGGTGTTCTCAGCCATCTTTAAGCCTCCAGCTCAATCTTCGTGGGGTTCTGGGCAGCATGCGGATGCTCGGCACCAGCGTAGACCTTAAGCTTGGTCATCTGGGCACGGCCGAGGGTGGTCTTGGGCAGCATACCGCGAACGGCGCGCTCGATGACCTTCTCCGGGTGCTTCTCCATAGCCTGGCGGAAGCTCTCAGCCTTGAGGCCGCCGTTGTAGCCGCTGTGGCGATAATAGGTCTTCGTGTCGGCCTTGTTACCGGTAAGCTGGACCTTATCGGCGTTGATGACGACAACGAAGTCGCCGCAGTCGCTGTTGGGCGTGAACTGGGGCTTGTTCTTACCGCGCAGGATCATTGCGATCTGGGTGGCAAGACGGCCCAGGACAGCACCATCGGCGTCGACGAGAACCC
>ERZ835980.2578-NODE-2578-length-16040-cov-11.324304_pt1 | contig 16040 bp, 9 predicted proteins | sample MGYA00519943_ERZ835980 | MGnify/ENA primary metagenome ERZ835980 (study PRJEB31850, sample SAMEA3708791) | human gut metagenome | biome: human gut; feature: human-associated habitat; material: faeces | place: China | collected 2014 ... | reverse complement strand
GCCAATACGCCGTGGGATCAACGCTGTCCGTCAGTACGCCAACCACATCAACAATTGAGAAATACCATTCTTCCTTTTCTTCATCCCACGCCGTGCGGATACGTTGGTTTTCAAAAAGCTGGATCTTATCCTTTGGCTCCATATATGCATTCTCCTTATTAATCATCCTTCATATGTCCGCTCTCTAACGGCACCATATAGGTGCACTTCTTTTCTTCGTTAAGATAGTTGGTGCAACCATAGAATATGTCACCATTCTTCGGATTCTTTTTGACGATTAAATAACCATCTGTACATTTAGGACATTTCAAAATGTCATGCATATGCGTCCTGTCATTGGTCATGAAGTCGCAAAGTTCTGCCTCGTTTGTGCATATCCAGAGATTCAGGCCATAGTTTTTATTAAACTCGTACTTTAGAGGAAAACCGCATACGGGGCAACGCAAGTTAAACAGGTCCACTACTTGCATATTGAGCTCATCATGTGGAATATTGAAATCCTTAATGAGCTCTACAAGAAATCTGGATGGTTTCGTTTTAGGTGCCGCGATATATACTCTGTTTTTTGTCCGTGTCATCGCCACATAAAACAATCGCCGCTCTTCTGCAAAGGGCATACTATTGTCCTCATATGTAACGAGCTTAATAATAGGATCATCTTCGATCTGGCACGGGAACCCGAATTTCCCTTCGAACATATTGATCAGAATTACGTTGTCATACCCAAGGCCCTTGGAACTATGCGCTGTCATAAAGGTGATCTTTGCATTTGGGTATTTTTCACTCCTGATTGCACCGCCCGGCAATTCGCTGAACCGATTCGTTCGGTACAGCTTGTACATGTCATAATTGTATCGTCCAATCAACAAAATTGAACTCTGCTCGCCGTATTCAGATAGAATCTCACCAATGATATGCTCGATGGTATCTGCAAGTCGCTCCATGGGTTTGACACTATCATCGAAAACATCAAGAACAATCGGGTTCGCAAGATGCTTCGGAGAAATTAACTGCTTTCGGATTTGTGAAGTATTTCTTTGTACAAAGCCTCCAGCAATATCGATAAGCTCCTGCGAATTACGGTAGGTATGAGTAATCTTCAACTCCGTTCCAGCCCCCATAAGCTCCAGGAAACGAGTAAATAGCGTAATATCAGAGCCAGAAAACGCATATATCGACTGCCAGTCATCACCGACCGCAACAACCTTCGCCTGCGTAATTTGAGATAGCCTTTTCGTCAGATTGAATCTCTGCCGAGCAATATCTTGGAACTCATCAATGATGATGTACTTGTAAGGGAGCGTGGCATTCTGCCGCTCAATCTCCTGCAAATAGAAGTGTGCGTCATTTATCATGTCTGCAAAGTCTATCTGATTGCGCTGTTTTAGCACGGATTGATAGTGATGATAGACCTGCTCGGCGATATCCAGAAAAAGAAGTGTTCTCGGATTGTCCGTTCTTTCTCGCAAAATAGAGAAACCGCCATCGTCATAACCGGTTGTTTTGTATTGCTCAATAAACTTCATCATAAAGATGATCAGCTTATAAATATACTTGTCCTTTCCGGTTTCTACGATCTTCTTATAAACTTCCTCCAAATTACGAGGCTTTAAGATAAAGCCCTCATTTTCAAGTACTTCTTTCAGATGATCCAGAAGAGGACGCCGATCCGTATAGAAGGACCTTGTTTCCAGCAATGTAGTTTTATTGGTCTTATGAAGACGACGCTTATCACTAATGGCGCGAAGATAACGCTGCCGTTGCTGCGGGGTAAACAGGCTGTTATAGCCGCTCTCGCTGAGTGCATAGTGCTCCAGCCAAACGCTATGCTCCCCCTGCGAAATATAGAAATCGGGCGTGTATTTTTTGTTACGAGAAGGTGATCCAAAGGGATACACTCTTTCATACTCATAATCCAGTCCGTTCAGATACAGAAAGTTTGCAATCTGTACTTCCTGCATGGAACGCAGGTATTCTCCCGTTATGGTCCGAATCTTTTTTGTGCGCTGCTGTTCGACTTTTTTGATGTATTCGCCCAGCCCGCTTTTTAGCGTTTCAAAGTCCTGCGCCGCTTTGTAAAGATGGTATTGATTCAGGTCCGTAAATTTGAAAACATCCTCGGACAGATCAAAGTAATATCCCAAGAACAAAACCAGATTGCGCATGAGCTGCTTGTTGTGAAAAATCGACTTTTCCAGCATATCAAAAATAATCTGCTGGGAAGAAAAATTGATCTCAGGCGGTTCTGCCGAAAACTGTTTCACAATATCATACGCAAAAGCATGGAAGGTGCAGATCTTTGCCGGAATGCCAAGTCCCTTATTGATTCGATCACGCAGTTCTCCAATTGCCTTGTTCGTATAGGAGATCACAATGATCTCTCCCGGATCTATACTCTTCTTCTCAACCAGATACTTGACCTTTGCAGCCATCGTTGTGGTTTTTCCCGCACCTGCGCCAGCTACCAACAGGCAGTAGTCATCATCGGTAATTACTGCACGGCGCTGTTCTTCATCCAACTGAATATTAGGGTCAATCTGTTTTAGAATATTGTCAAAATAGTCTTTATCCCGCTCCAGCGCGCGGTCCACATATGTGGTATTATGCGCCGTAATATCTCCATCCAAAGATTGCATCTGGCGCAAGAAGCGGCGCAGTGAGTCGATATCAACTCGTATCGCTGCAGCGTTATTGCAGACATATTGAAAAATAAGCTTATTGGTTAGGCTCTCGTTGTATTTTCCATATGTATCCCGCAGCCTCTGCGCATCTCTGTGCGAAATATAGTGTTCTGCCGAAAACAACTGGGCGTGGTCTCGTTCGAAAGAAATCAGGACGTTTTGCAGATTTTTGTAATCCAGTCCCGCCTCTTTCATGTGCAGAGTATTCTTACTCAAAGAGGAAAAGTATGATGCTGGCAGCCCGCAGTGAGGGCATTTTTCAGCTCTGTCGGAAATTGAATTTCCACACTCCGGGCAACGAATTAAGGCCATATCTGTGTCCTCCTTGTGGCATCGCAAAGTAAGCTATGCGTCAAATCCAAGCTTTTTCAGTCTTCCTCGTACCGCCGATGCGCTGCGCTTTAGGGTGATAGCAATCTCACTCACCGGTACAGACTTCTTATATAGGTCAATGAGGCAGTCATCATGTTCTTTCGTCCATGGAGTCCCTTGCATCTGTGTCTGCATATTCTCTGTCGTGAGAATTGCATCAAGATTGTCTATGATAAAATGCTGTGCGGCATTGTTGTAAACGACAACCTGATAGGGTCTGTTGCTGCTCGTTCGTTCTTCCACGGAAATGCCGTTTTCTTCGCCAATTTTCGTTGGCCTTTTCGTGTGCTTTCCGTCTGGTGTGAGCGCGCATTCCATCATGCCAATTTCCGTGAGCCATGTGAGAATTCCTGAATAGGTAAGTTTTTGCATAGTGTCATTATCAGCCAGAGCGTTTATCCGCTTGGCAATTTCGCTGGCCGGAATAGGCACCTCAGAATAGACAAACTGGCTTCTTTTCTCAATGGGGATTTCAAGAGGAAGCTTTTTAGGTTTCTTATTCACAGCCGTCTTCGTCCCGCCATTTTCAATTACCTGCCGCAGCACGTCAGATATGAAGAAAAAGCAACGCGATAACCGGACATTGTTGATAAGATCATCGTCTGGTGCCATGGTGTCATCGATGGGATTGATGCCGTTTGCCAGCTTGTCCATATACATTTTTGCCCGTTCTATTTTTTCAAGTTCAGTCATACGCTCCTCCTTATCCCACTACCAACTTATTCGTCTTCTTCAAGAACTTCGCCGGGATCGGGCGGTCCAGCTGCCAGGTGATATTCATCGGCCTGCTGCCCGTGTGCTTCACGTAGTTCGCCGTGCCCAGATAGGTGTACGCCTCCGCACCGCCAATCACATGGTCTGGCTTAAACTCACAGGCGGACAGTAACACCCTAAGTACATTCTACTTCTGTCTGTATTTGTGCTGAAAGTTTTTCTCTTATGGCGATGGTAACCTTGGGTATCCCGTAAAACTAATCAGGCCAATAACTCCATCCTGGCTGGCGATGTATCTTTTCACCAGCCTATTTCGTTATGCTCTTTTTCGGTCTCATAAATTTTGCGAAACTTTTTTCATTTCGGCTACCGACTTTTGTTTGCATGACTCCCCACATCAAAAAACTCAATTGCCATTTTACCAGACATTGTCCGTCATTCTTCGAAATCGGAATCCATATAATCCAACTTACTTTCGTTCAACAGCTTCTTTCGCTCCTGCCATTGCGGCATATACTGGTTTAAAATAGCGACAAACTCCGGGCCATGACTTTTGACTTTCAGATGTGCCAGCTCGTGCAGAATTACATATTCAAGACTCTCTATCGGCTTCTTCGCCAACTGAAGATTTAGCCAAATTTTTTGTGTGTTTGTGTTGCAGGTGCCCCATTTGGTGGTCATATATTTGCTTTGCCAACTGCTACAGTAAAGCCCCGTAGTTTTCTCCCACTTGGGAAGATATTTCGCCACTTCCTGTTTCAAGAGGTTGCGGTACCATTCATTTACGAAGCTTTCTCTCTGCTTTGGACTGCTTTCTTTTCTAACCGTCAGAATAGCCTTGTCACCCGAAAGTGTGAGAGCATTGCCTTTGTAGCTGTATTCCACTTGAAGAAAGTACTGCTTACCCCAAACATATAATGTTTCCCCGGACACATACTGCCGCTCGCTTTGACGCGGCTGCTGTTGAAACTTCTCCTGTTGTTTTTTGATCCAGCCGAGTTTTGTCCGAACGAACATCGTAATTGCTTCATCCGTCAGTTGCGTGGGTGCTGATACACGAACCCTGCCGTCCGGTGGAAGCACAGAGAGATGCAAATTTTTAATATTTTTTCTGATAACTTCCACAGGAATATTGAAAATAACTATTTGCATCAGTACTCCTCTTGTTCCACAACAATTTGATAAATTCGCTCCACTTCGCTATCGTCATTCAAAAGTTGATAGAGCGCTCGCTTGATTTTATTTGCCTTAACCGGATTATTTCGGAAACCATCGAGCCGCGCCTTGACAATGGCTTTGTGCAGCTTCAAGGCAGTCGCCTCATCTTCTCCGCAATTATCATAGAGCGCCCGCAGTGCGCCATTGGAACGAATACTCTCAGGGTACTTTGTGTTCTCCTCGGGCTTTGCAACATTTTTCGCCAGTTCCATGTATGTGTCCAGCAGCTGCCCGTAGGCAATCACTCCGCGGCGGCGGTCAAGTATCAACTGCTCCAGGATTTCAGACATTTTTGCGTAATAAGCAGGGTTGATGACCATTCGCTCAACAACCTTTTTGCGGATGTTGTTCTCAATGGTTTCTGCCGCACTCTCCTGCTCACCTTTTTGCTCGCTCTTCAGCTTATCTTCCTGCGAGATAATGAAATCAAGCAGGGTAAAGTCATCCATGCTGCCGATCTTTTGCGACTCGCTGGCTGAGATGTAGTTGTCAATCAGATACCGCATACCCGGTTCGTAGGCTTTCAGATCAATAAAATCGCCGCTGGCCCTACCAATCGTGTCACGCATGTTCACATAGAACGCAACCCTGTCGTCCAATGCGCTTTGCTCGGAAAGGGTATACCCTAAATCCGTCATACGAGGCTTTAACTCCGCAAAAGCGCGAATCAAGCGTCCAACGAGCTTGTACAACTTCTCACGAATGCGGGCAAAGGCTTCGTCCTGATTTTCGTCGCGACCACTTTCACCACAGAAATAGTGAATATAGTCGAGCTCTTTTCTGGGCAATTCGACGCCCTCGCAAAGCTCATCCAATTCCTCCAGGGTATCAACGAAATACTTTTTCGCTTCTGTAGCTCTATCTTTCAAAAGACCATCGACATCCTCGGCATCATAGCTTTCAAAGGCACCGGCGGTATACTTGTTCATGGCATCCGCCAAGTCTCCGAATAGTTCCTTGTAATCTACAATATAGCCAAAGTCTTTGCTCTCGCCATCCAGACGATTGACTCGGCAGATCGCCTGGAACAGGCCATGGTCATGCATCGCCTTATCGATGTAGAGGTAGGTACAGCTGGGAGCATCGAAACCGGTAAGCAGCTTGTCAACTACGATCAGCAGTTTCATGTTTGCAGGCTCGTCCACAAACTTGCGTTTTGCTTCCGCTTCAAAAGCTTCTACTTTTTTTGCAATCTGCGTCTTGTCCTCCGACGGGTCAACGCCAATCATTTTCAGATAAGTGCTGTATTTTTCAAATGTTTCGGTTTCTTCCTCGTCGCTGACAGTATCCGTTCTTAAATCACCGGCTTGCGGCGTATAGGAAGAAATAATCGCACATTTCCGGAAACCCTTGCTTTGGAAAATTTCATAGTATCGGCATGCCGAATACACAGAACCGGCCACAAGGATAGCGTTTCCGTTTCCATCCATCAGTCGTGCCTTGGTGGCAAAATCAAAGATGATATCATTGGCGATTTGCTCCAAGCGGGAACGAGAGGAGAAAATCTTTTGCAGGTTACCCCAATAAGCTTTGAGTTTCGCTTTTGCTCTGGGGGCCAGACCAACGGTTTTTGCCTCAAACCATATGTCGATTCTATCCTGAGAGGTCATGCCCTGCGGCACATCTCTGGCCTCGTACCGCAGATCCAACACAACGCCGTCTCGAACACCTTCGTTGAACTTGTAGGTATGGATATATCCGCCGAAGGTTTCCAGACTGGTCTTTTTGTCCTTCTTCAAAAGCGGCGTACCCGTGAAACCGATAAAGATGGCATTGGGAAGGATCGCCTTCATAGCCTCGTGGAGCTTGCCGGACTGCGTGCGGTGACACTCATCCACAAAAACTACGATATCGCCCTTTGCAGAAAAATCCTTGGGCAAGGCGTTTTTCAGATCTTCAATGTATTTTTCGTAATCCGTTTCCGAACTGTCGCTGCCACGTTTCCCGAATTTATGTACCAGAGAACACAGCAGGCGATCATCAAAAGCATTCAGACGCTCAAGGAGATCCTTTCCGCTCTTGGTACGGACTATATTTTCATCCACACCCTTAAAATTCTTTTCAATCTGCTCGTCCAGCTCTTCACGATCCGTAACAACCAACACACGTGCATTGGGATTGTTTTCCAGAATCCACTTAGATAACCACACCATCGTCAGACTCTTGCCGCTGCCCTGGGTATGCCAAACGATGCCGCCGCGCTTCTTGTCCGTCAAACGATGCTGCGCCCGTTTGATAGCGTAGTACTGATTATAGCGGCAGATCTTTTTGATGCCCTTATCAAAAATCACAAAGTTGTGGATCAGATCAAGGAAACGCTTTTTATAAAACAACGCAAAAAGCTGCTTTTCCAACTTGCCGGGAATACTCTCGCAATATTCCTCAACCTCAATATCCACAATATTGCGCTCTGACTGATGCTCGGAAAATCCGTCGTCTTTCCATTCCAGATAGTGCTTTTCCGGGGTAAGCAGCGTACCATAGCGCAAGCCCTCACTGTCGTTACCGGCCATACAGAACTGAATGGTAGTAAAGAAATCTTCGATGAAATTCGATTTCTGGTTGGTCAGATTCTGCCGGATGCCGTTGGACACGGATACGCTACTCTTTTTCAGTTCGATCACCGCAAGTGCGATGCCGTTCACATAGAGAACGATATCCGGGCGCTTGGTGTTGTTGCTTACAATGGTGACTTCTTCCGCAATGTAGAAGTCGTTTTTGCTGACGTCTTCAAAGTCAATAAAATATACCGTCTTGGGGGACTGCTCCACGGACTCCTTGACCTTGGCGCCGTATTTCAGCAGACTGTAAACCTCTTTGTTGGCGTGGTACAGGCCCTGCTGCAGATTGGTGGAGGTCTTAACCAAGGCATCCACTGCATTGGATGCAAGCTTTTCGGAGTAGCCTTGTTTCAGCAGCCAGGCATGCAGCTGCTCCTGCATGATATTGCGGTTTTCACTGTCATGCAGGTTCCCCAGATATGTATAGTGCAGCTTGTCCCGAAAGAACTTGACCACACGGTTTTGCGTTTTGCGCTCGCTATCACCAATGTTGGGCATGGAAACACCTCCAATGTTTATGGTTTTTGACGCAGATAATCCGCTACTTTGTCAACTTCGGGGAACAATGTCGCTTGGTTTATACCGACATATTCCAATTCGTCAAGAATTGCCTTTTTTACAGAATGAGGGACAACAACTTCATTCGCTAAGTACTTGCGGATCTTCATGTCGCTTTCTGCATCATTTTTGTCAAGGCCAGAAACAATAAATGCACCGTCTTGTTTTAGAATTCTCGGATTATCTTTGTTCGGCTGTACAAATTGGGGTTTCAGCATATCAAATGGAACGATTTCTCTTTCAAATGCACCGTTGTGACGTTTGATAGCGTGATAGTATCGTTCCAGCATGGAGTGTCGGTATTTCCCGTTGCTCTGCTGAGGGAACTTATCTTTCAATATGTACCGATATGCAAGCAGTCGCAATTGTTCCTGATCCTTTTTCCGGAACTCCGCAAGCTTGGATAGCATTTGAATTCTATCGCTATCAGAATATAGCACCTCGTTGGCATTGACGCTGAAAATATACACAATGCCGTCTTTATCCTTATTGCCCAAGCATGCAAAATATAGGGCAACCAAAGGATTCGATGTAATATCCAAAAGCCGCGTGGGGCATCCATAGTGCTGCATGTAGGTCAACTTCTCAAGATTATTAAGGGTTCTGAATGCATCCGGACATCGAACGCTAATCTCATTGAAGTAGTAGTTTTCCTCATGCCTTTCATTACTTCTGTAAATCCCGGACGCGATTGGGTGTATTCTGTTGCTTACTCCGCGATAGAAAAACGCGAGTGGTTTTTTGTTGTCACTGTTTAATTCAGCTTCACTCTTCCGTTTGTACACATAGCTGTAAAGATACTCATGGTATTGACTGATAAAGGCTGTGAGTTCCTCACTCGGGAAATCCATTTTCGGTTCCTTGTCTGAAAGGAAATCACTTTTAGCTATGAATTCTTTTACAACCTCATTCATATCTGCCAAATACCGATTATCTGGATAATCACTGGTGTCTGCAATGAATGGGCGGTTACAAATGATTTTCAAATAATCAATTAGGCTGTGTATCTCTTTCATGCTAAATCCCTCCCCAAACCACAAACTGTGCCGAAATCAGTTAAACAGCTCAGTACATTTTTTGATCGCCCGGGCAATATCCCAATCGGAGAAGTAAGTTTTGGACAACTTGGCCTTCCATTCTTTGTTAGAAGCGATCAGGTTCTTGATCGACTCAACAGACACAGAGATGCCCACCTCATCCAAATCACACATTGCCATATCTACCGTAGCGAACAGTTCCAAATCGTTGCGGCTGGTGTGCAAAAAGTTTTCTTTCAACCATTGCAAATCTGCCTGCATACCCCACCGTTCAACATAATCAAGCGCCTGGCCCATGTTTGTGCCTTTAGAATATCGTGTTCCTTGCTTACCGCTTTCAGATACGATGTACTTGTTTTTCTTGGCAATGGGTTCGCCACCCTTATACCGCACGGTATCCGCGTAAGGTCCGGCAGCTTTCTTTTTGAAATCAGAAACACTTACGCCCTGATGCCGATGAAGCAAATATAGAAGCTTCTGGACTTTCACACGCCCAAGAGGATACTTGTCCGAATAGAAAGTATCCACAATTGCTGCAATAGAAACAGCGTCATCAAACTGACGATTGTGAGCGGTTCTTGCGGGCAGTGTTTTAACGGCATTCGCTTGCTCTGCTTGCCTCAAATCCTCAACATCGTTTTTTAGTCTAATCTTTCCCGTCAGGAGCTGCTGCATCATGCCTTGCTTGACTTGACGGTATTTAGTGAGTTTATTTTCCAATGCTGCAATATCAGAATCCATTTCGGACAAAGCCTCTGCGATGGCTTTTTGCTCCGCAATGGTAGGGGGAAGCAAAAATTCAAATTTACCTACATCTTTCTGATACAAGTGGATAATTGTTGAACCCGCAGAGAGCCTATCCAAAAAATTCTTGAATACGAACGAAGACAGAATTTGGTACACAAAAACGGGATCATAGGCATCCTGCAATGGTCGAATTACAAAAATGCCACTATTCAGAGTAGCCGGTTTGGTTAGCCCTTGCACCAGAGCAGCCTTACCCAAGGAACCATCTTTGGTGATGAGAATATCATTGTTTTGGAGCTGAATATTGCGGTCTTGCTCATAGCGAGACCGGGTTACATAATGGCATCCATCCCACAGAACCCTACCATCATCAAAATCTGTTCCGGTAACCAAGCGCGCATATCCGCTATCCAAATATTCGGATTTCTTCAACCCTTGCCAACCAATTCTGGCCTTAACTTTGGAGTTCTTCATAAGATTGAAGTATCGCCACTCTCCAGAGAACCCCGGCAGGCGGCGTTTGCCGGTCAGCAGTTCTTGCATTGCACCCTGTTTGATGGCTTTTTTCTTGGAAATCTGTTTTTCAAGGGAAGAAATTAAATCGTCTATATCCTCAAACGCATTGACTATCCGATCTTGTTCGGGCAATGAGGGAAGCGGAATACACAGCTTTCTAAAGTTTGTTGTCGGTTGCGCCAATGCAGGAACACCCGTATGACCTTTCTTTTCCAACAAAAAGCTTTGTCCTTTCGGGGAAAGAAAATAGGAAGCCACAAAATGGGGATTGACGGAATCCTCGTTTAATCGCACACGAAACTGACTTTGAGAGATTACATATTTTTTATATCGCGATCCAATGGGGATATAGGATATTTGCCCAATAGTCCCTCTGTGTGTTACGATGATATCTCCTTGTTGAGCAACAGCTTTCTTTAGGCTTTTAGCCTTTTCTTCTGAAACATAATTTTTGAAGGTATCAATGAGTTTAACTTTTGAGACACTATGCCCGTTCAAGACGGGAACCCCTTCAGAAGTAAAGCTAGATACGGGAATATCAGAGCCAAACGGCCCCATAGATATCTCTTTTATCTCGCTATTGATCTCTCGGCAATCCCAATCCTCAGGAATAACACCAATCTTCGTCTGCTTATATCCCTTCTTTACCATTCAAATCCCATCCTTTTCAGATGATTCTTGACCTTGACCTCATACTCAGCAACGGCAGCAGACAGTTCCGGCAGGGTATCCTCATACCGCTCCACCAATTCCACTATGCGGTTGGTCATCTGGTGGGAAGTGGTGACATACAGCGCCTTGATTCCTTCAAAGATGGCGGCATACCATTTGCGGTTCACCAGCAGATCCAGAATCTCTTCATCGGTCAACAAAGCATACTTTGCCCGAACCTTTTCCTCCAATTCGGCGTTCATTTCCTTAACGGCCTTGTTCTGCTTGGAAAGGGAATCCGTCAAGTCCACAAACTGTTTCAATGCCGCATATTCCTCTCCCTTGGGATCAGCCTTTTTCAGCACCTTCAAGCGGGCGGCGACAGACTTGGCATCCACCTTATCCTTGTCGTTGAGGTGATCCTTCAGGTATCCCTCATCGGCAGTCTGCTCCTCCACAAACTCGTCCAGTCTGCTCTGGGTCTCTTCGGCAACGGCCTGCGCCTCATTGATTTTCTTGCGTTCGGGGGCAAAGAATACAGACTCGATCAGTGCCCTGGGCAGCAAAACGCCCTCCCAGCCAATGACCCTTTCCTGCCCCTTTTTCTTGCCGGAGGTGTATTCCCCCATGATGTTTTCCCATGTCCGGGCGGCGCCATAGCCGTCCACCGACACAAGATAAACATCGTCGCCCATGACTTCGTGCCAGTAGGAAAGCAGCACCTCGTAGACATCGTACTTATCCACCAGCTCCAGACCATCAAAGCAGTCAATTAACTGCTCCGACAGCTCCACAATATAGGGCTTAACTTCCGTATCTTCATCAATGCTCCGAAGGCCGGAATCCACCATCTGCATCCACGCGTCAAAAGCCTCGTCGATGCGTTCGGCGTAGGCAGAAAATTCAGGGTCGTTATAGACCACGTTGCGGATATCCTCTTTGGGAATGTTCAGCCGATAATAGCCCTCCCGCATCTGAGAGAACAACTTGCTTTTCAGACCGGGAAACAGTGCCCAATACTTCTCCATGGAATCTACATCTGCCGCGGGAATACCGCCATGCAGATGGGCGTCAATGTCCTGCAGATCTTCCGGCGTAGAGCTGTCAATGTAACGGGGGATATTCAGGTTATACTCGTTTTTCTTCTTGATCTCATCATTGGGAACAAAGCGGGCATACTTGGGATCGTCTGTGATTTGCTGATTGAATGTGGTGACGATTTTATAGATGTCCCGCTCACGCAGGCGGTTCTTGTTGCCGTCCTTAACAAAGTCATGGCTGGCATCAATCATAAAGATACCCTTGCGCTCGGCGGCATCAGCCTTATCGATGATGATAATGCAGGCAGGGATACCGGTGCCATAAAACAGGTTGGCAGGCAGGCCGATGATGCCCTTGATATAGCCCTTGTCAATAATGGCTTTGCGGATAGTCGCCTCCGCATTGCCACGGAACAGAACACCGTGGGGAAGAATGACCGCAGCCTTGCCGGTGCTTTTCAAGGACTTCAAAATATGGAGCAGCCACGCAAAGTCGCCGTTCTTTTCAGGCGGTCTGTCGCCATAGCCATCAAAGCGGCCATAATCCTTAAGACCATCCGTCCAGTTTTTCAGAGAAAACGGAGGATTGGCCACCGCAAAGTCGAAACGCTTCAGCACCTCATCATCGGAGCCTTCTTCAAAATAGCGGGGAGCAGAAAATGTATTTCCTGCTCTGATCTCACCGGCAGCCTTGTTGTGCAGGACAAGGTTCATCTTGGCGAGACCTGCGGTGGTTACTTCCTTTTCCTGTCCCCAAATAGCAATCTCGAAGGGGGCTTCATCCGCTGCTCGAATCAGAAGTGAACCAGATCCGCAGGCAGGGTCATACACGGAGTAACCCTCGTCGCGCTCCTCGATGCTGTCGATGCCAATCACTTTGGCAAGAATACGGGAAACTTCGGCCGGTGTGTAGAACTGGCCCTTGCTCTTGCCGCTTTCCGTGGCAAAATGCCGCATCAGATATTCATAGGCATCGCCAAGAATATCGTCACCGCTGGCTTTGTTCTTTTTGAAATTGAATTCGTCACGCTGGAAAATGGCAATCAAGCCGGTGAGCTTATCCACCATTTCTTTGCCGCTGCCCAACTTGGCTTCATCATTGAAATGGGCATTGTCGATCACGCCGCGGAGATTGTTCTCCCCGGCTTCTGCCAGCTTGGCAATGACCTTATCCATTTCTTCACCGATATTTTTATTACCCTTCAATGCAACCAAATCGTCGAAACTGCCGCCTTCGGGAACCGTAATATCGGCATATTTTACACCCTGAAACTTGTCCGTAACATATTTCACGAACAGCAGGGTCAGGATATAGTCTTTATACTGAGAGGCATCCATGCCGCCTCTCAGCTTATCACAGCTCGCCCAAAGAGAACTGTACAGCTCATTTTTCTTTATTGCCATGTTCGTTTACCGCGCTTCTCTTAATTTGGTATTTCTGCTTTCCCGCAAATTGGCTTTACGGAAACTGCGTTGTGTTATCTTTTCAATTTGTATACACGGTTCTTATTGCCGCCCTCTGCAATAACAACACCTTCATCCAGCAATCCCTTCAACAGCTGTTTGGCTCTTGTACTCTTAACACCCAACAGTTCTGCAATATCAGCACTTCTGGCCGAAATATGATCTGTCAGGTAAGTAATAATTTCATTCTTTTGCCGTGCTGTTTTTATCGTCGTTTTTTTATCGTCACTTTTTATCGCCGCTTTTTTATCGTCACTTTTCTTAAATACAAGAGACAACATAATCCGGTCAGGATCAAAGCTTTCGGAAATTACCGGCGCTGCCCAGCCCTGCTCCTGCCAAACGCGGAAGATATTCGGAATGCCGCTTCCTGCGCGCTCACCGATATCAATCAGGTTGAACATTTTCAGCATCGCACCGTTCCGCGGGTCGGATACGCCGCCGCTTTTCGCCGCGTCTACCTCAATACGGAAACTGCCAGGATTGGACATGGTGATGCTGTCCCGCTTTTTGACGATGACCAGCCCCTGTCTGCCGTAATAGTCGGCATGAACCAGGCAATTTGCCAGTGCTTCGCGCAGTGCTTTATGCACTTCGGTATCGTCCACTCTGGTACCGCCCTCCATTTTGAAGGGCACCTTGATATCCTGAGTCAGCTTGTTGTAGACCCGGAAATAGAAGTCATACACATTGCCGCTCCAGTCGCCGGAGGAAGATATGATACGGTCAGTCCAACGGGTATCAGCGTCATACTGTTCCTGATAGTCCAGAAAGTAAGCGTTAAATTCCCGCACAATATCGTATTCGTTGCCGAACATGAGAAGTCCTGCGGAGGTGGGATGCTTTTTCCCATCAGAGCCGATACCGACAGCACCCAGCTTCAGGAGGAAATCTTCATCCTCCAAGGCTTCCCACACATGGCCGGGGCGGGAGAGGCGCATCCTCTGGCGATAGCTGCGAATGCTCTCTTTGTTGAACACAGTCATGTCCATTTCATTCAGGATGAGCATGTCCTGGGTTTTCACGGAAGCATCCCGCACCATGGCCTGATATTCTTCTTTGGTGCAACGGTAGTCGCCCTCACCGTTGCGGCGGTAGGTGCAGAGCGGATTGCCGTCCACATACACCGGTTTATAGGAGCGTTCCGCGCGGGGAACATTGATGACCACAATGTGGTCGCCATCCACCTCCTGGACAAATACATCCTTGGAGGACAGGACATTCACGCTGGTCTTATTGGGGTTATTGACGATATCCCAGAACTCCTTAATGAGTCTGTCAGGGTCGGGCAGATCTACCGTGTGCAGGGATTTATCCGCCCATTCTTCCACGCCCAACAGGATAATGCCGCCGTGGGTATTGGCGAAGGCAGAGTAGGTTTCCCAAATGCTTTTGGGCAGACCGCCAAGGGCTTTCTTCGCCTCAATGCGGTTGTTCTCCCGATATTTTTCAAGATTACAGAAGTCGATCATACCGCACCCTCCTGAATTCTATTCTCACGCCAGCTTTTTTCAAGCGGCTCATAGGGGAGACCACACTCCTCACAGTACTGCTTCAGAGCTTTCATCGCCTTGATATTGGGGCGGGCCTTTCCGTTTTCCCAGCGATTCACGGTCGTAAAAGAAACACCGAGAGCGTTGCCGAATTCTGTTTGATTCATCAGACAAGATAATCTAAAATTCTTAATTTCGGAACTAAACGGCATCTGCAACTCTCCTTTACCAGATGATTGAACTTATTATATCACCGATATAGCGTTTTTACAATGCCAGGTACGCACTTTGGTATAAAACACGCTCGGCGGCCAAAGCTTGACCGATGGGTGCTGCGCTACGCGTTCAAGTATTCGTCCATGATCTCCAGCACGATCCTGTCTCAAACAATTTCTCTTGTTCGTCCGTCATGGTGACACGAAGCTTCTCTTTATTCCTGCAGATCAGTTCCTGCTGTTTCTTTCCGTGCAGGGCGAAGTATCACACTTGGTCTGCCTGATATTGCTGTACCAGAATTCTTCAAGGATTCTCATATCGCTATGATGAAAGTCAACCCGCTTTGAGTGCCAATCGAAAAATATTCATGATAAAATTACGACAAAAGTCAACTGTGTTTTCCTCGCAGGGCGCAGATACTTTCCCTTACTTCGGCACGCATTCCCTTAAAATATCGTCCGAATTACGGGAATGCAATGACTGTTACTGGTGTTCCTTGTCTGTGACATCACACATTTCGCGTTGCTATCCTCCCAGAAAACCACTTGCACACCCCTACCATTAGAGTTACAATTTAGGCAGTCCAAAACGATTTCCGCTTGGTACAGGTGAAAGTTCACCGAAAGGAGCAACTGACATGGATAAAGAGCGTATGGCAGAATTAGAGAAGATCGAAGCCCATGGTGCCGAGAACGGCTGGGTTGCCCCGATGACAGCGGAAGACAGGGAGTTCTTTGCATATTTTCGCTCGGTGTTTAAGCGCTACAATATT
>ERZ835980.2567-NODE-2567-length-16093-cov-4.741053_pt1 | contig 16093 bp, 15 predicted proteins | sample MGYA00519943_ERZ835980 | MGnify/ENA primary metagenome ERZ835980 (study PRJEB31850, sample SAMEA3708791) | human gut metagenome | biome: human gut; feature: human-associated habitat; material: faeces | place: China | collected 2014 ... | reverse complement strand
GGTTTCAAGCCCCGCCGGTGGCATGAGAAAGCTCGGAATTGTTCGTTGATTCGAATGATTCTGGGCTTTTTGCGTAGCTGAGCTGAAACATGATTTGCTCACCAATTTCTCTCATCATTTCTTCAGATTCTTTATCATCCATATTATAATCCCCCTTTCGTTGGAATGGGTTTCTTGGAAGTAAGTATAGCATGAAATCATTTTGAACTCAATTAGGTCCGATTTTCAGAATCTTCGTTCATACAGTTGTATGGATTTGTATTGGTTTCTATTGATTTCCAGATATCAACATGATAGAATAATAGAAAAGTTCAAATAACGATGTCGATAGATTGGTATTTTCCATTTTCAATGTGAAAGAACCCACTTCATTGCGGAAGGGGGACAGGGGGGCATTGTCTATTTGACCACCGTTTATCAGTACCAGATAGCCCGCGCAAAGTATCAGGCACGGGTAGACGACCTGCAAGCACCGGGAGATCCGAAAGGAATTAGTTGCGGCAAAAGCGGGTTGAAACAAGAAATTCATTTTATAAACAAACGTGAATTTATGTGAGGAAAAATGGCTACGAATACGACTGGAATTGAGAAGAAAGTTGAAATCGACCGAAAAGAAAATCTGCGCAAACATCAGCTGTATTGGATCGTGCGTCGGACGCAGGATATTATTTTGTCGTTGGTGGCGCTGGTAGTGCTGTCGCCAGTCATGTTGGCTACAGCCGTTGCAATCGTGGTGGATGACCCATCGGCTGGCCCGATCTTCTCGCAGGAGCGCATTGGACGTAATGGAAAGCCGTTCAAGTTCTATAAGTTCCGCTCCATGTGCCCCAACGCAGAGGCAGAACTGGACAATCTGCTGGACCAGAACGAGATGGATGGCCCTGTGTTCAAGATCAAGGACGACCCCCGCATTACCCGTGTGGGCAAGTTTATTCGCAAGACCAGCATCGACGAGTTGCCCCAGCTGTGGAATATCCTGAAGGGTGATATGAGCATCGTTGGCCCCCGCCCGGCACTTCCCCGTGAGGTGGAACAGTACGGCGACTATGAAAGGCAGCGTCTGTATGTGACCCCCGGCTTGAGCTGCTACTGGCAGATCGCCCCACACCGCAACGATCTCTCCTTTGAGGAGTGGATGGATCTGGACGTGAAATATGTCAAGGAGCGCAGTTTCTGGGTGGATTGGAAGATCATCTTTAAGACGTTCAAGGTGTGCCTGCTGGGGCATGGGGAATAATGACTGAAACAACGATGAAAATCAGATGGTTGAAGAGTTGATGCGCTTGAATGGGTACATGAAATAATACGTGGATGTTATAATAGGGACAAGGGTACGGCAGAGGACGAAAGGCTCAGCGATCCGAAGTTCATATTTTCTTACCCAAAGAATGAACGACTGATCTTACTGAATGGCAGAAATGCCGCATGGGAAAAAATCTCGACCATGAGGGTGAGGTGGCAGTCAGCGGACAGGTGTAAGACCTATCCGCTATTTGTTTTGGGTGAAACAGCCCAAAGTCGAATATTTGAGGACTTGGCGTTGTTACAGCTAAAGGTGAGGGCTATTTCTCGAAACACACCAAGCAGTTCTTAACCCGTTGCAATAAAAAAATTTTTAGAGGAGAGCGTCAGATGAAGAAAAAAGATGAAATAAAAGTGTGTTTGGTGGGTTCATCTGGCGGACATTTAACCCACCTTTATATGCTAAAGCCTTTTTGGAAGGATAAAAATCGCTTTTGGGTGACTTTCGACAAAGAAGATGCGAGAAGTCTTTTGGAGGGTGAAAAGGTTTATCCTTGCTATTTCCCGACAAACCGCAGTATTAAGGCACTCATCAAGAATACAAAAATTGCATTGGATGTGCTTCACAAGGAAAAGCCGGACTTGATTATTTCCTGCGGTGCAGCAGTTGCGGTTCCGTTCTTCTACATTGGAAAGATGATGGGGGCGAAGCTGGTTTACATTGAGGTCTTTGATCGAATTGATAAGCCAACGATGACAGGCAAAATGGTTTACCCGATTGTGGATAAGTTTGTTGTGCAGTGGGAAGAGCAGAAAAAAGTTTATCCGAAAGCGGTCAACCTCGGTAGCATTTTCTAAGTAGAGGTAAGAAGTAATGATTTTTGTGACGGTAGGAACACACGAACAGCCATTTAATCGACTGATTCAAAAAGTGGACGAGTTAAAACGTGATGGTGTTATCGAAGATGATGTTATTATCCAAACTGGATTTAGTACATATAAGCCGAAATACTGCAGATGGAGCAAACTGATTCCGTATCAGCAGATGGTAAAGAATGTGGCTGATGCCCGGATTGTGATTACCCACGGTGGTCCGGCAAGTTTTATCATGCCGCTACAGATTGGAAAAACGCCCATCGTTGTGCCGCGTCAACATCAGTTCAATGAGCATGTGAACGACCATCAGGTTGAGTTTGCAAGAAATGTGGCGCAGAGGATGGGAACGATTATTCCAGTGGAAGACATCAATACGCTGGGAGATATTATCACGAACTATGACCAGATCGTTGCAGGTATGGGACATGGCATGAGCAGCAATAATGCGAAATTTAATGAAGAACTAGAGAAGCTGGTAGACGAATTATATTGCGAGGAGAATCGATGAAAGAGTTATTGATAATGGCAAAGTCGCTGGGCGGCGGTGGATCTGAAGTGGCTTTGATAGAATTAATTAATGCACTTCCCGAAGAACATTATAATGTAACACTTGTATTGCTTGATTTGGATAGTGAATATGCTTATCGTCTAAAAAAGAGAGTTAATATTGTTCAGCTGACTTTTAATAGTTCTTTTGCAAAATCACTTGTGTCAATGTATGCTTTTCCAGCAAAGGTATTGAAGAAGCTGTCAGTTAATTATTACATTCCATACTACGATTTTATCGCGAGTAGAGTAACAAATGTATTTGAAAAGACTTACGATATTGCTATTGATTTTTATGGATATGGTTCATTTGTGACTGCGTTCTTGGCGACAAAAATACAAGCCAAGAAAAAGGCAACATGGCTCCATGATGAAAAACTCTACTGGCTGAAAAGTGTTCAGAAATACTTGTGCAAGTATGACAAGGTTTACGGTGTGTCCCAAGCGGTTGTTGATGCGTTTTGCAGGGAGTATCCGCATTATAAGGACAAGGCCGCTGTATTTTATAATGTTATTGATATTGAAGAAATCAAACGAAAGGCCGAACAAGATGAGGTTGTACCATTTAGGGATGTTTTCAATATCGTAACCGTTGGTCGGCTGACGGAGCAAAAAGGTTATGACATTGCTGTAAAAGCAGCAAATATTTTGAAGAAAAAGAAAATTGATTTTGCATGGTATGCTATTGGTGGTGGCAGAGATGAGGAAAAGTTGAAGAAATTAGTGGAAGAATACCACTTGGAAAATCAATTTGTATTTCTTGGGCGTAAGGATAATCCATATCCATATATGAAGCACTGTGATTTATACGTTCAACCATCTCGTCATGAGGGCTATGTAATTACGCTAGTAGAAGCACGTGCGCTATGTTTACCAATTGTGTCTTCAGATATTCCCTCAGCGAGAGAGCAGATACAAGATGGTATTAATGGATATGTTGCAGAACTAAGTGCAGAAGCTTTGGCGGATAAAATTGAATACTTGTATCACAATCCTTTGCAGAGACAAAAGACTGTTGCGTATTTGAAAGAACATCCGATTGACTTTTCAAAAGAACTTTTAAAATTGGAAACAATTTAAAATGGACTAATGAGCTTTTAGAAATTGGGAGAATAGTAAAATGCCAATAGGGCTGAAATTTCAAAGAGAACATAGACAACTAGGGTATCATATAAAATATTTATACTATTTTTTCGCAAGAAGAGATGTGCTGCAGAAAAGAATATCATATGGGGGCATGAATCCGAATGATATTATTTATTTAATAAAACCGGATTTTCAAAATGGAGTAGAGGGCCTACTTTCATTAGTTTATAGGCAGTTACTTTACATTGCCATGGCTCAAAAGAACGGATATATCCCATATGTGGATTGGAAAAATTATAAGACTCAATATTATGATGGAAAAAATAATGTTTGGGAATTCTTTTTTAAACAGCCATCAAATCTAACCGAAAATGAAGTTTATAAGAGTAAAAATGTTTATTTGTCTGGGTGGACATTTAAAACGATTGATCCTGAAGGATTATTTGAAGCAAAAGTGTTCGCTGATAAAAGAATAAGAGAAAAAAGCAGCAAAATGCTTTGTGAGCATATTCATTTCAGCGATGAGGTGCTATCAATTGTCAATAAAGAAGCAACAAGTCTGAATATATCAGAATGCATCGGTGTTTATATTCGTGGAACAGATTATGTAAAGCTGAAACCGTCTGGAGAATATGTTCAGCCATCAGTTGATCAAATGAAGTGTAAAATTCACGAATTTGAAAACAAATATAATGCACCGATTTTTCTCGTGACAGAAGATGGCGATATATTCGACAATTTGAAAAAAGAATTTGGCGATATTATCAGAATCGTTTCTTTTGATACCTTTATAAGAAATTATGAGGGAAAAGATGTGCTAAGCAAATCGGATGTGTTAGAAAAAGACAAGAAATTGAGAGGACAAAAGTATCTAGCAAAGATGATACTGCTTGCTAAATGTAAATACTTTGTAGGCTCAATGACACAGGGATCAAAATTCAGCTATATTCTAAATAATGGGAATTATTCGGATGAGTATATTTTCGATTTGGGATTGTATCCATAAAACTGAATGCGCAGATAGAGGTTAGGAAAAATAAAAATGAAAATATGTGTAATAATGTCAACATATAACGGTGAAAAATATATTGAACAACAGCTTGACAGCATCTTCACCTCTCCCCAAAACATCTTTTTATATGTGCGAGATGATGGCTCAAAGGATAGAACGATTGAAATTCTAAAAGATTATAGAATAAAACATGCTGTATCAATAGAAGTAAATGAAGGGAAAAATGTTGGATCAGCAGAAAGTTTTTTAACTGCACTTAGAGAGTGCCCAAAAGCGGATTACTATGCTTTTTGCGATCAGGATGATGTTTGGATTGACGGGAAACTGTCCGCAGCAGCGGAACAAATTGGCACAACAAATCAACCTGTTTTGTGGTGCTCAGATTATCAAGTGACTGATTCCGACTTGCACGTTATGATTTCGTCTGTCCTTAAACAACCTGTTCAGGATAGTGTAAGAGCAGTTTTCTATAACAATGTTCCAGGGTGTACAATGGTATTCAATTGGGCTTTAATGCAGGAACTGCGAAAAGTAAATATTTCTAACATCAGAATGCATGATATCATGGCGATCAATGTGGCGCTGATAACAGGAAAAGTAATTTTTGATAAAACGCCGTATGTGCTGTATCGACAGCATGGAAACAACGTTCTAGGGTATAGTCATAAGAAGATTCAAATCGGAAAGTGGATTAAAGAAAAGTTAGAACTGATTAGGAATAAAGAAGATTATTCAACTGCTGAATATGCCAGGGCGGTATTAAATGTATTTGAAAATCAAATGAATGAGAGCGAAAAAAAAGAATACGAACTCATTTCGAAAATGAATAGTGGTCTAATAAGTAGGTTGAAAGTTTTAACTAGACCGTATACAAAAGATAAATTTGGCCGCACCAGTATTTCTATTCGGTTCAAAATATTACTGAATTTAATGTAAATGGTGGGCGCGGTTTCAGAGGACAAACAATATGGATAAGAAGAAAGCGGTTTATAGGACAGCTTTATTGCTATTTGGCATATTAGCTCCGATGCCCATTATTAGCCTTTTTTCCATTACAATGTATGTATGGTGTATTATGCTGCTCGGCATGATTGCTTTGGTAGAATTGGTAAATCAGGGTGGAGTGAAATTCGATAAACAGTGTGATCGTGCTTTTGCTGCTGTTATTGCGACATGGATGATTTCATATTTAATTTGCACAATAAGAATGCCTATAAAGTGGAGAAGTGGCATTGGAAAAAGTTTTGTACAGCTGTGCTTCCTTGTTGTTGTGTACATCTTCTTCTCGCAAAGAAAGAAGGTGCAGGAGCTGATTTATTACGTAAAGGGAGTATATATCTCGTCAATTATCCAAATGGTATGGGGCTATGCACAGATACTGTTTGATGCCATTGGACAAGACTTAAATACAATTGTATTTAGAGATACTCTTCATATGGTGGAAGAATTTGCCACTCAGTATCAGTTTGGACGATTGAAAGTAAGTGGTTTGTGCTGGAACGCAGGAAACTTTGCACCACTCATTACATTTGGATATATCTATACAAAAAACATTTATCTCAAAGCAGCTTTCTTTTTGCTGGGATTTCTTTCAGGAAGTCGAACATTGATATTGGGGCTATTTGTAAGTGCCGCGATAGAATTGGCTGTTACCGTTGTTACAGGAGAGCTTAAAACTGCAATCACTAAGAAAAAAACTAAGAAAGAAAAGGCTTTCCTAGCCGTTGCAATTACAGCAATTGCTGTTGCTTTTGTGACAAATATGGATGCCATTTTGAGGAAAGTGATGGAGGTTGCGGATCTTCTGGATGTTATGAATCGCGTTAAAACAGAAGGAAGTGCCAGTACACATCTTTATTATTTAACATCTATTCCTGCAATCACGATGAAAAATGACCTTCTTTCCAATCTGTTTGGATATGGACCAGGGTGTTCTGGCTATGCACAGTCTGAATTGATGAACTTTTATGCGGACAGTGACAAATGGTCGATTGAATGTGATTATGTAAATCAGCTGTGGTCCTATGGATATGTTGGTTTTATAGTATATTATTGTTGGTATTTGAAAAACATCGTAAAAACGATAAAACTTGATAAAAAGTATGTTGTACTATTTACCGCATTTTTGTTTGAAGGACTACTTTATAATATTACGTTTAACTGGGTGTTTTTTCTGATCATATCTGTTTTCTTACTTGCAAAATCGAGAATCAATATTTTCAAGTTGGATAATACTATGTTGAGTTGGAGATAAGAAATGATTGTTTCAAAATTGAAAACGAAAATTAAACAGATTGGTGTTAAAAATTTTGTGCGCGATACTTTCAATACAATGACAATCAATAAAGTGGATTTTAATTGGAGATGCCGCGTGTTAAAAAAGGACATTGCAGACTATGAGATGTTAAAGAAAAAGTACGGCTATCTTGTAAATCAAACAGACTGGACTGCTAAGTCAACAAGTTCAATTCCTAAAAAAATATGGATATGCTGGTTTCAAGGTGAGGAGAATGCACCAGATATTGTAAAAATGTGTATTGCTTCGGTAAGAAAAACATTTAGTGATTATAGTGTAATAGTAATTACCGATAAAAACATTGATGAGTATATTGAAATTCCAAAATTCATAAAAGACAAAAGGAAAAAGGGAATTATAAAGCCGGCACATTTTTCCGATTTAATTAGACTTGAATTGCTAATAAAGTATGGAGGAATTTGGCTGGATTCGACTGTTTTTGTGAATTCAAAGAATCTAATTGAACACATTTTAGAAGGAGAAGAAAGACTATTTGTCTATCAAGACTTTAAAGCAATTGATTCGTATGTTGGAATTTCAAATTGGTGCATAGTAGCAAATAAAAACAATCCATATTTGAGTACAGTAAGAAATATGTTAATGGACTACTGGAATAAGTGCAATAGTGTATGCAACTATTATATTTTCCATATGTTCTTTATGATTGTTGCGGAAATTAAACCTGAAGAGTGGAAAAAAATTCCTGCATACAGTTGTCAACCACCCCATATTTTGCAGAATGAGTTATTCGACATATACGACAAAAGACGTTTCAATCAACTTATGGAAATGTCAAGTATTCATAAATTGAGTTATAAGTTTGCAGAAGAGAAGTTTGAACAAGAAGATACGGTATATCAGCACCTAAAGCAGCTCTATCTCGAAGAAAAGGTATAAAAGAACGATGAAAGAAAAAAGCCTAAAAAAGAATTTTGCATATAATTTTTTATACCAATTATTGGCTATTATTGTTCCACTTATAACATCCCCATATTTGGCAAGAACACTTGGTGCAGAAAATATTGGAATAGCCTCTTGGACTAATTCAATAGTGTTCTATTTTGGAATGTTTATTGTTTTGGGAGTTGAAAATTACGGCAACAGAGAAATTGCATATGTAAGAGCTTCAAGAGTAGAGTGCAGTAAAAAGTTTTGGAGCATTTATGCTTGTCAGCTGATAAATTTCATTATAGTTCTCATGCTCTATTTCTTCTATGTCAATGCAATAGCAAAAGAATATAAAGTAATATTTGCGATTTTGACAATGTCGCTCTTGACGAAAGGCCTGGATATCGCATGGTTCTTCAGCGGTATGGAAGAATTTAAGATTACAGTTGTTCGTAATAGTGTGGTTAAAATCATAACACTTGTATCTATTTTTTTATTTGTACGCAATGCAAATGACTTATGGAAATATGTTTTAATAAATTCTGCTGGTGCCCTTATTGGTCAAATGACCTTATGGCCAAATGTAAAAAAGCATATTGACTTTTACCTGCCTAAAAAGGATGAAGTGATAAAGAATATTAAACCGTTGTGGATCCTTTTTATTCCAGTGCTCGCAATTAGTGTATTTACTTATATGGATAAGTATATGATTGGTCGATTAAGTAATGTGGTACAAAATGGTTATTACGAAAATGCGGATAAAATTATTAGCGTTCCGAAAGCGTTTATAACAACTATTGGCACAGTCATGCTCCCAAGAACAGCACATTTGTTATCTTCTAATCGTATAAATGAAAGCAGGCGTTATATTGAGCTGTCGATGACATATACTGTAATAATTGGTTCAGCTCTTGCATTTGGAATGGCAGCAGTAGCAGATGTCTTTTCGGTTGTGTTTTGGGGAGAAGAATTTCGAACTTGTGGATTACTGATTCAAGGCCTTGCTCCAGCAGTTTTGTTTTCTGTTATTGGAAGCGTTATTCGATCTCAGTTTTTGATTCCTAATGCGAGGGATAAAGAGTATACCGTTTCGCTTATCGCTGGTGCTATTGTAAATTTTTTTATTAATTTAATTACAATTCCAAAATTTGGTGCATTTGGTGCAGTTGTTGGAACGCTGTGTTCAGAAGTTGTCTTAATGAGTATTCAACTTTTTTATGTTCGTAAGGAACTTCCTCTAAAAAAGTATTTTCAAAATTGCTGGATGTTTATTTTTATTGGCATGGTGATGTATGGAGTAGTATATACAGCAAAAAAGAGACTCGATGGTACAGTTTTAAGTTTGATTGTGCTTGTCTTAATTGGTGGAGTAATATACTGTTGCTTAACGTGGCTGTATTTATCCCTGGCGAAAAATGAGCTCGCAAAAGAAATTAGAAATCAAGTTTTGAGTATAGCAAGGAGAAAGTGAAAATGGGAGATTATTGCAACGAAAACGAACTTACAATAGAAGATGTTCATAGTGTTACTTTAAAATTAGTTGAGAAGTTAATACAGATTTGTGATGCAGTTGGAGTGAATTACTACGTTGCATACGGATCGCTGATTGGGGCTGTTCGTCATAAGGGGTTTATTCCATGGGATGACGATTTTGATGTCGTTATGCTACGGGATGATTATGAGAAGTTTTGTGACTATTGTATACACCACCAAGATGAAATGAAACCATATAAACTTCTCACACGAGAAAATGAAAAAAACTATCCATATAATATAGCGCGACTTAATAATATGGACTATCGTGCTGTATATGAAAACGTTCAAGGCTATGATTCAGGAGTTTTTATTGATATTTATCCTCTTGATGGTGCAGGGTCAGATGCAGAGCAAGTAATTCGACGAGTGAAAAAGAAAAAGAGTGATTTGTTCCGAGTCACATTGTGGAGTGCTGATGATCATTATACAAAATCGACATATCATAAATGGTATCGCTCAGTGGCAAAGTATGTTGTTAGAAGTTATGCAAAAATTCGAGGATCCAAGTATTTCTTGGATAAAATGGAAAACTTTAAAAACTTATATGACATAAAGAAAAGTCGATATATTGCGGAAATGACTTGGGATTCTGGGCTTACCCTATATGAAAAGAAATGGTTTGAAGATTATATCTATATGGATTTTGAAAATCTTAAGGTAAAAGTTCCGGTTGGTTATGATGAATTCTTAAAATGTCATTACGGTGATTATATGAAACTTCCACCGGCAGAGGAACGAGTTCCTCATCACGAATATAAAGTCTATCGACGCTAAGATATACGCCAATCTCAAGTGACTTTGGGATTGGATTGGCATGATGTTCACGAAAATAAGAGGAGATTCATACATGAACAAACAGGAGAGTGACATTTTGAACGCACTTTTGTTGGAACCTTTCATCAACCAACGGATTTTAGCAGAAGTGTCAGGACATTCATTAGGAGTAGTTAATCGTTCACTCAAGGAGCTTATTAAAGCTGATTACCTGGACGATTCGATTCGCCCTACCATGAAAGCCATCACTGAGTTTAAGCAGAAAACCCCGCAGCGGGCTATTATCTTGGCAGCAGGCTTTGGAATGCGCATGGTTCCAATCAATACGGAGATGCCAAAAGGTCTCTTGGAAGTCAACGGAGAACCGCTCATTGAGCGTATCATTAAGCAACTTCATGAAGTTGGAATTAAAGAAATCTATGTAGTTGTTGGCTTCATGAAAGAAAAATACGAGTATTTGATGGATGAGTATGGCATAGAGCTAGTAGTAAATGCAGATTACGCGGCAAAGAATAATCTGCATTCAGTTAAACTTGTAAAAGAGCATCTGGAGAATGCGTACATTATCCCATGCGATATTTGGTGCGACCGAAATCCCTTCCATCAACATGAGTTGTATTCGTGGTATATGGTCAGCGATCTTGTGGACAACGAAAGTAACGTCCGAGTTAACCGTAAAATGGAACTTGTGGCTGTGCCAGAAAGTTCTGGCGGCAATGCAATGATTGGTATCTGCTATTTGGTGAAAGAGGATGCAGACACCGTTGCAGAACGCATTGATGAACTTTGCAAAAATCAGCGATATGACGGAGCGTTCTGGGAGGAAGCACTTTATAATAAAGACCGGATGATCGTAGCAGCTCGGGTGGTTCATTCTGCAGACGTTGTGGAAATTAACACCTATGAGCAATTACGAGAAATTGACAGCGATTCCAACCAGCTGAAAACAGATGCAATTCAGGTGATTTGTACAGCCTTGGGAGCAAAGCCAGAAGAAGTTAAAGATATTACAGTTCTTAAAAAGGGTATGACGAATCGATCTTTCCTATTTACTTGCAAAGGAAAGAAATATATCATGCGTATTCCGGGAGAAGGAACCGATCAGTTGATTAACCGCCGAGAAGAAGCTGCAGTTTACCAAACGATTGATGGAAAGCATATCTGTGATGATATTGCATATATCAACCCGGAAAATGGCTATAAGATTACGGAATTTCTGGAAGGAGCCAGAGTATGTGATCCATCGAACTACGAAGATGTCAAAAGGTGCATGAAACGGCTGCGATACTTCCATGAAATGAAGCTAAAAGTGAATCATGAATTTGATATTTTCGGTCAGATGGAATTTTATGAAACACTGTGGGAGGGAACACCTTCTATATATAAGGATTACGAAAAAACGAAAGCAAACGTTCTGTCACTGAAACCTTATATTGATACTCACATCGAGGAAAAAGTCCTGACGCATATTGATGCTGTGCCGGATAATTTCCTGTTTGTGGAGAAAGATGGAAAAGAAGAAATTCGTCTGATTGACTGGGAGTATGCAGGAATGCAAGATCCTCATGTAGATATAGCAATGTTCTGTATTTACTCACTTTACAATAAGCGTCAAGTGGACAGACTGATTGCTGCTTATTTTACAGAGGGGTGTGATGATGCAACCAGAATCAAAATTTATTGCTACATTGCAGCCTGTGGTTTGCTGTGGAGCAACTGGTGTGAATACAAGCGCAATCTTGGAGTAGAATTTGGCGAGTATTCTCTTCGACAGTACCGATATGCAAAGGATTACTACCGAATTGTTCAAGAGGAACTGAAAAAACAAGGGGAGGAAAAGTAAATGCCAAAAGTAGAAAGAGCTATTATTATGGCGGCGGGATTGGGAAATCGAATGCACCCAGTAACGCTGACAACACCGAAACCGCTGGTCAAAGTGAATGGGACGCGGATGATTGATACTGTGATTGATGGACTACATAAAAACGGAATCAATGAGATTTATGTTGTTGTAGGATATCTGAAAGAGCAGTTTGTGACACTTGAAAAGGAGTATCCTGGTGTTAAGCTGATTGAAAATCCTTACTATGATACCTGTAATAACATTGCATCGCTTTACGTGGCAAGAGATTACATTGAAAATGCGATTATTCTGGATGGCGATCAGATTATTTATAATCCTGAAATCCTTGCACTGGAATTTGAACGCTCTGGTTATAACAGTGTTTGGACAGATGGCGAAACGGATGAGTGGCTTCAGACTGTTGAGAATGGCATTGTTACGGCATGCAGTCGGACAGGTGGAAAAGGCGGATGGCAGCTGTACAGTATTTCCCGCTGGACCGCAGAGGATGGAAAGAGACTGAAACATCATCTGGAAATCGAGTTTGAACAAAAGAAGAATCGGCAAATCTACTGGGATGATGTGGCGATGTTCTGTTACCCGGAGGAGTATCAATTGGGTATCCGTCCTATGAATAGGGACGATATTATAGAGGTGGATAATCTGAGCGAGCTAATTGCTTTGGATGCCAGCTATAAAAAATATGTGGAGGAGAAGTAAATGAATACGAAAAAAAAACATGGGAAAATAGACTGGATGATAACACTGGTTCCTTTGGCAATCGTAATCGCATTATGTGTTCTATTCTTTTTTGCGCCGGAACAATCGAATGCCGTACTGAGTCAGATCCGTTTCTTCTTTGGGGATACCTTTGGCACATATTACTTAGTAATTGGATTGGGGATTTTCATCCTTTCTCTGTATATTGCCGGTTCTAAGTATGGTAACATCGTCCTTGGCGAGCAGAATGAGAAGCCTAAGTATTCCTTCTTTGCGTGGGGTTCAATGATGTTTACCTGTGGTCTTGCAGCAGATATTTTGTTCTATTCGTTCTCGGAATGGGTGCTGTATGCGACGGATCCTCATCTGGCAGAAATGGGGAGCATTCAGGATTGGGCAGGCGTATATCCTCTGTTCCATTGGAGCTTTATTCCTTGGGGATTTTATCTGGTACTGGCCGTTGCCTTTGGTTTTATGCTTCATGTAAGAAAAAGAAACCGTCAGAAATATTCAGAAGCTTGCCGCCCGATCCTTGGAAAGCACACCGATGGCTGGGCAGGGCGTATTATTGATCTGTTAGCTGTATTTGCGCTTCTTGCTGGTACTGCTACCACATTTAGCGTGGCAACGCCGCTAATGGCAACTATTATTAGTGAATTGTTCCATGTTGCTGTAAGTCGCACAGTCATCAATATTATCATTCTGCTGATTACTTGTGTGGTATATACTTACTCACTTCTGCACGGATTTAAGGGTATTAGTAAACTGGCCAATATCTGCATTTATATGTTTTTTGGTCTGATTGCTTTTGTACTTCTATTCGGATGGAACACACGATATATCATTGAAACTGGTTTTTCTTCCCTTGGACGGATGATTCAGAACTTTGTTGATCTGTCTACGTTCACTGACCCGCTCCGTACATCGAATTTTCCGCAGAACTGGACCATTTATTACTGGGCTTACTGGATGGTCTGGTGCGTGGCTGCTCCGTTCTTTATCGGCAGCATTTCTCGTGGCAGAACAGTACGTCAGACGATACTGGGGGGATATGTATTTGGCGTCGGTTCAACACTGACAAGTTTCATCGTACTTGGCAACTATTCTATGGGAATGCAAGTCACTGGAAAGGCTGACTTTATTACACAGTATCTGGAAAGCGGAGATCTGTATGGCATGATTGTGTCTATCATCAAAACAATGCCGGGTGCACCTGTTATCATGGTAGTTGTGTTGCTGACGATGGTTGCTTTCTATGCGACTTCTTTTGATTCGATTGCTTTGACAGCATCCTGCTATAGCTATCACACACTGGAGGATGGCGAACAACCGAATAAGGGAATTCAGCTGATGTGGTGTATTCTGTTGATTTTACTTCCGATTGCTTTGCTGTTCGCAGAAAGTTCTATGAACAATCTCCAGTCGGTGAGTATTGTTGCAGCATTTCCAATTGGTGCAGTGATTGTGATGATTGCTGTCAGCTTTATGAAGGATGCTAAAAAATATATGGAGAGTTTAGAAGAATCGGCAAAGAAAAAAAGTGAAAAATAACTGGAAAAATACCTGAGTGTAAATGTCAATGAGTTTCTTTACCATTGATACTGAATTTGTTTACCACTCTCAGCCCTCAACTGAGCTATCAGGCTGAGCGGCAAACTCAGCCCGATAGGGCTTGCCGGAATTCATGTAATGAGGCCAAGAGCAATAGACAAGTGCGTTTTCCCGGTGCCGGGATTGCCGATTAAGACGATATTCTGTTTCTTTTCTCTCCTTGCATATAGAGTTGTCTCTATTTTACAAGGAATATGATGTTGATGGTAAACTTTTTCGTTGCCACTGCGGCCAACTATTAGGATAGCATTCACATTCGAGAATCTGCCTGACATGGAGATTCAGACCCACCCGGAGCGTCTCAAGCAGATGCTGCCTTGGGGAAGGCTCATTCAGGAAAACTTTGCATGACAAAATGAGGCACACGATTCCGAGTCGGGTGCCTCTTGTCTTTCTGTGAACGTGCTGTGAACGTGCTTTCACTGGACGGTTACCAATATTTGACAAAGAACCAAAAAACATCCTGACCAGAATCGTCCGGTCAGGATGTTTTTGCATAATCTCACAGTTCAAGGTCAGATGTTGCTTCTTCCATCGCATGGAACCGTTCCAGAAAGCTGTGCTCCACGCCTTCGGATTTATACCCCGGCATGGTGTCCAGCGCGACGGCATGGATGCTGCGGAAAATGCTGTTTTCGATGTTGGGGTTGTCGCGCTTGAGGCGGCGGAGCAGGAGCTTGGTCTCCTGCCGCTTGGAACCGCCGCCGCCATTGTCGCACATGGTGCAGTTCTCGGTGAAGCGGCAGGCGCACTGGATGAATTCCAGGTCGTTGTACCGCTTCCAGGCCAGAATGTCCTCCTCGCGGATGCAGTACATCGGGCGGATGAGGGTCATGCCGGGAAAGCTGGTGCTGTGGAGCTTGGGCGGCATGGCCTGCAGCTGGGAGCCGTAGAACATGCTCATGACGGTCGTCTCGATGACATCGTTGAAGTGGTGGCCCAGCGCGATCTTGTTGCAGCCGAGCTCCTTGGCCTTGCTGTAAAGGTGGCCGCGCCGCATGCGGGCGCAGAGGTAGCAGGGCGATTTGTCCGTGCTGTTGGCCACCTCGAAGATATTGGTCTCGAATACCGTGATGGGGATGTGCAGCAGCGCCGCGTTGCTCTCGATGCGCTGGCGGTTGATGGTGTTGTAGCCTGGGTCCATGACGAGGAACACCAGCTCAAACGGTACGTCGCTGTGGCGATGAAGCTCCTGCATGAGCTTTGCCATCAGCATCGAGTCCTTGCCGCCGGAGATGCAGACGGCGATCTTGTCCCCTGCCTGGATCAGCTCGTACCGTTTGACGGCCACGATAAATGGCGTCCACAGCTGTTTACGGAACTTTTTGATAATGCTGCGCTCGATTTTCTGATAAGTTTCCAGTTGACGTTCCAAAATCAATTCTCCTTCTGTAACAGCTGGTGGTAGCAGGTATCAAAGGCAGCCAGGAAGCCGTCAATTTCTTCGTCGGTGGTAAGGTGGCTCAGGCTGATGCGCCACGAGGACAGCGCGTTGCGGCGGTCACGGCTGACGGCAAACACGGCCTTGGAAGGCATGCCGTCCGACGAGCAGGCCGATTTGACCGAGACGCAGACGCCCTGCTCACTGAGGGCCTGCTGAAAGCGGGTAGCCTTTATGCCGTTGACACTGACATTGAGGATATGCGGCACCGCACCCGCCGGG
>ERZ835980.2563-NODE-2563-length-16110-cov-4.715104_pt1 | contig 16110 bp, 17 predicted proteins | sample MGYA00519943_ERZ835980 | MGnify/ENA primary metagenome ERZ835980 (study PRJEB31850, sample SAMEA3708791) | human gut metagenome | biome: human gut; feature: human-associated habitat; material: faeces | place: China | collected 2014 ... | reverse complement strand
GAGCTGGGCAGCGTGGTGGCCGGTCAGGGCGCCTGTGCCAACTCCGCCTATTTAGAGCAGTATGAGCTGGGCGGCACCTTTGCCCCCATTGCGGACTTTGACCTGCTGATGGCGGCAGTGGAAAGCGCCAAGGAGCTGGGGGTGAAGATGCCGGTGGGAAACCTCTATTCCTCCGACACCTTCTACGATGCCGCCGGACGGAACATGCGCTTCCAGAAGATGGGCGTCATGGCGGTGGAGATGGAGGCTGCGGCCCTGTACTGCAACGCTGCCTACACCGGCAAGCGGGCGCTGGCCATCTGCTCCATCTCCGACAATCTGGTGACGGGGGAGGAGCTGCCCCCGGCGGACCGGCAGAACACGTTCACCAACATGATGAAGATTGCGCTGGAAGTCGCCGTGAAGATGGCGGACTGAGACCGATAGACTGTTAACGCTTCCTGAAGGGAACACCCCGCCCGATCCCGGGTGGGGTGTTCTTTTATGCGTGAAAGATATGGCAAAATTGAAAACAATTCGGGTTTCTTATTGCATTGCCCGGGTGAAATTGTTATAATGACATAGACCCTTGAGGTCGACCCTTTTAAAGAGCTTGCACCCGGCTTCCGAAGCCATACATAGGCTGTGATCCCTCCGGGGAACACGGCACGGTGCGTTTCAGAGCGGGAGCGGACGTTAAAAGGAGAAAACATGAAAGAGGTAGATTCCAATGAAGAAGTTTCTTGCTTTGACTCTGGCATTGGTCATGTCTCTGTCCCTGGTAGCCTGCGGCGATAAGAAGACCGACGATACCAAGACCGATGCACCTGACCAGACCGAGCAGCCTGCTGAGAACGAGGGCGCCTATAAGGTCGCAATGATCACCGACTACGGTGACATCACCGACCAGTCCTTCAACCAGACCACCTATGAGGCCTGCAAGGCGTTTGCCGAGGACAACGACATCGAGTTCAACTACTTCAAGCCCGTCGGCGACAACACCGCCGACCGTGTGGCTATGATCGAGAAGGCCGCGGACGAGGGCTACAACGTGATCGTGATGCCCGGCTACGCTTTCGGCGGCGCCATCGTGGAAGCTGCTCCCGAGTTCCCCGACGTGAAGTTCATCGCGCTCGACGTCGCCGCCGGCGACCTGCTCGAGACCGCCGTTGCCAAGGCCGGCGAAACTTACGACTACACCCCCGAGAATTGGGACCTCAACAAGTACGTTGACATGAGCAATGTCTACTGCGCGGTCTATCAGGAAGAGCTGTGCGGCTACATGGCCGGTTACGCGGCTGTGAAGCTCGGCTATAAGAACCTCGGCTTCCTCGGCGGCATGTCCGTTCCCGCGGTCGTCCGTTACGGCTACGGCTTCGTGCAGGGCGTTGACGCCGCTGCCGCCGATCTGGGCCTCACCGATGTCAAGGTCAACTACATCTACGGCGGCCAGTTCTTCGGCGACGCCGACATCACCGCTGTGATGGATACCTGGTATCAGGGCGGCACCGAGGTCGTCTTCGCCTGCGGCGGCGGCATCTACACCTCCGCGGTTGACGCTGCCAAGAAGGTGGGCGCCAAGGTCATCGGCGTTGACGTCGATCAGGCGGGTGTCATCGCCAAGTATGCCGGCGTGGACGGCATGACCGTCACCTCCGCCATGAAGGGCCTCTATCCCGCGACCTACGACACCCTCACCGACGTTATCGTCAACGGCAACTGGGACAAGTATGTCGGCAAGATCGCAACGCTCGGCCTCGTTTCCGGCACCGATCCCGAGGCGAACTACGTCCAGATCCCCATGGGCGACGGCACCCAGTGGTCCGACAGCTTCACGCAGGACGACTATAAGGCCATGGTGAAGGATATGTTCGACGGCAAGATCACCGTCAGCAACAACACCAGCAGCGATGTTAGTGCTGCCGACTTCGCCACCGTCATCACGGTCGACGATCAGGGCTCCATCAAGGGCTAAGCGCTTTATCGCAAGTACATACGGAGAGACGGGCAGCCGCCCGTCTCTCTTTTTTTGCCGAAAAACGAAAAAATCATACGATTTTGCCAAATTGACTTTGCTTTATGGAAGCGGGTATAGTATACTGTAAGATATTCATGGTTTCCGTCCCCGCACATCCCCAACGCGGCGGGCCATCAAAACGGAAGGAGGGCGAAACATCTTGGGATCACCGTATGCCATTGAGATGCTCAACATCACCAAACGATTCCCCGGTATTATCGCCAACGACAACATTACGCTTCAGCTCAAAAAGGGCGAGATCCATGCCCTGCTGGGCGAAAATGGCGCGGGCAAGTCCACGCTCATGAGCGTGCTCTTCGGTCTGTACCAGCCCGAGGAGGGCGTCATCAAAAAGGATGGACAGGTCGTGTCCATCAAGGACCCGAACGATGCCAACGCGCTTGGCATCGGCATGGTCCACCAGCACTTCAAGCTGGTGGAATGCTTCACCGTGCTCGACAACATCATCATGGGCGTGGAGCCCACGAAGCACGGCTTTCTGCAAAAGGCCGAGGCCCGCGAAAAGGTCCTCGCCCTGAGCGAGAAGTACGGCCTGCACGTTGACCCCGACGCGCTCATTGAGGACATCACCGTCGGTATGCAGCAGCGCACCGAGATCCTCAAGATGCTCTACCGCGACAATGAGATCCTCATCTTCGACGAGCCGACCGCCGTGCTCACCCCGCAGGAGATCAGCGAGCTGATGCAGATCATGCGCGGGCTCGCGGCCGAGGGCAAGTCGATCCTGTTCATCTCGCACAAGCTGCAGGAGATCATGGCCGTGGCCGACCGCTGCACCGTTCTGCGCAAGGGCAAGTGCATCGGCACGGTCGAGACGAAAAATACCACCGCCGAGCAGCTCTCGGCCATGATGGTCGGGCGCAGCGTCAACTTCCACGTAGAGAAAAAGGCGAGCACGCCGGGCGACGTGCTGCTCGACGTGCAGCACCTGACGGTCGCCTCCCGGCAGCACAAGAACGACGCCGTGCATGACGTATCGTTTCAGGTGCGCGCGGGTGAGATCGTCTGCATCGCCGGCATCGACGGCAACGGCCAGACGGAGCTGGTCTACGGCCTGACGGGGCTTGAGCCGGTCAAGGACGGAAAGATCCTCTTTTGCGGCGAGGACATCACGCATATGTCCATCCGCAAGCGCTCCCTGCTCGGCATGAGTCATATCCCCGAGGACCGGCACAAGCACGGTCTCGTGCTCGACTATCCGCTGGAGTACAACATGATCCTCCAGCGCTATTTCGAGCCCCGCTTCACCGACAAGGCGGGCTTCCTGCGCCGCAAGAACATCCGCGCTTACGCCGAGCGCTTGATCGAGCAGTACGACGTGCGCTCCGGTCAGGGCGCGGCCACCATCGCGCGCAGTATGTCCGGCGGCAACCAGCAGAAGGCCATCATCGCCCGCGAGATCGACGACGATCCGCAGCTGCTCGTCGCCGTGCAGCCGACGCGCGGTCTCGACGTCGGCGCGATCGAATACATCCACAAGCAGCTCGTCGCCCAGCGTGACGCTGGCAAGGCCGTGCTTCTGGTCTCGCTGGAGCTTGACGAGGTGCTCGACGTGCCGGACCGCATCCTCGTCATGTACGAGGGCGAGATCGTCGGCGAGCTCGATCCCAGGACGACCTCGGAAAACGAGCTCGGTCTGTACATGGCCGGCGCCAAGAGAGATGAGGTGCGCGCATGAAGAAAAAGAACCTGCTCAAAAACGACGCCGTCCAGTCGCTGCTGGCATCGCTGGGCTGCATCGTGTTCGGCCTGCTCGTAGGCTACGTCGTGCTGCTGTTCATCCAGCCGAAGGGCGCGGGCAAGGCCATCCTGACGATCATCGAAAACTTCTTCACCTACAACCGCGCGGAGACGCAGATGAAGTACCTCGGCAGTACCCTCGTCAAGACGGCGCCGCTGCTCATGTGCTCGCTGTCGATCCTGTTTGCGTATAAGGTCGGCCTGTTCAACATCGGCGCGGCCGGGCAGTACGTGGTCGGCTCGTGCGCGAGCCTGTACGCGGCGCTTGCGTGGGGCTGGAGCTGGCTGCCGTGTATGCTCCTTGCCATCGCGGCCGGTATGGCCGCCGGGGCGATCGTCGGCCTGCTCAAGACGTTCTGCAATGTCAACGAGGTCATCTCCGGCATCATGCTCAACTGGATCTTCCTGTACGCCACCAACATGATCCTCACCAACGTCAAGGAGGTGGCGAGCCCCTATACCTACCAGATGCACAGCGCGGCGCAGCAGGCGCTGCTGCCGTCGCTCGGGCTCGACAAGCTCTTCAGCGGCAACCAGTACGTCACCATTGCGATACCGCTGGCGATCCTCATGGCCATCCTCGTGTGGGTCGTGCTGGAAAAGACCCGCTTCGGCTATGAGCTCAAGGCGACCGGCTTCAACAAGCACGCCGCCAAATACTGCGGCATGGCCGAGCGGCGCAACACCGTGCTCACGCTTGCCATCGCGGGCGGCCTTGCGGCGCTCGGTGGCTCGCTGCTGTACCAGACCGGCTACGAGCAGTGGCAGTGCACGCACTCCTCCGTGCCGAACATGGGCTTCAACGGCATCTGCGCCGCGTTCCTCGGCGGCCTGAACCCGATCGGCGCGATTTTCTCGTCGTTCTTCATCCAGCACATCACCTCCGGCGGCGCGTATGTGGACAAGAGCCTCTACTGCTCGCAGATCTCGGATCTGATCACGGCGATCATCATCTATATGTGCGGCTTCGTGCTCTTCCTGAAAACGGCCATGAACAACGCCGCCGCCCGCCGCGAGGAGCGGCAGCGGCTGGCGGCCGGGTCTGCGCACGCCGCAGCGGAGACGGAGGCGGCCTCCGAACCGGAACGGGAGGCTGCATCCCCGCAAGCACCGGCTGATTCTGAGAAAGGGGGCGAGGCACAATGACCCTGCTGCTGCAATACACCCTCATCTTCGCCGCCGTTTTGATGCTCGTCGCGCTGGGCGGCTGCTTCTCGGAACACTCCGGCGTCATCAACCTCGGTCTCGAGGGTATCATGGTCATCGGCGCACTCGGCGGCGCGCTCGTCATGCGCTACCTGCCGAGCGGCACGTCCGCCTTTGTGACGATTCTGCTCACGCTACTGGGCAGCGTCACACTCGGTGTGCTCTTTTCCACGCTGCTCGCCGTGGCGTGCATCAACTTCAAGGCGGATCAGACCATCGTCGGCACGGCGATGAATATGCTCAGCGTCGCCGCGGCGACCGTGATCGTCAAGGCGCTCAACACGGCCGTCAACCCCGACGATGTGTCCGCGACCATCCAGTACATCGAGCCGAGAAAGGCGTTCTCGTTCCAGATCGGCGCCTTTGAGGGCAACTGGTTCATGGTCATCGCGGTCATTGCGCTGATCGTGGCCTACGTCACGCTCTATAAGACCCGCTTCGGTCTGCGCCTGATGGCCTGCGGCGAGCATCCGCAGGCGGCGGACTCCGTGGGCATCAACGTCTACAAGATGCGCTGGGCAGGCGTTCTGATCTCCGGCGTGCTCGGCGGCCTTGGCGGCATCTGCTACATCCTCGCCGGCGTCTCGGAGTGGAAGTTTGAAAACGGCGTCGCCGGCTTCGGCTTCCTCGCGCTCGCCGTCATGATCTTCGGCCAGTGGAAGCCGGGGCGCATCGCGCTTGCGGCGCTGCTGTTCGGCCTGTTCCGCGCACTGTCGAACGTGTACTTCGGCTTCGGCTTCCTCATGTCGCTGGGCATCCCCGGGTCGGTGTACAATATGCTGCCGTACATCATCTCCCTGCTCGTGCTCGCCTTCACGTCCAAGAGCTCCCGCGCCCCCAAGGCCGAGGGCATCCCGTACGACAAAGGCAGCCGCTGAGCACCCGCGCAAATTTCCGCACCCCCGTCAAACAGGACGGGGGTGCTTTTTTGTGTGGGGTGCATAAAGCCGGCGCTTGGAATTTGGCACAAATGCAAAAAAGCGCAAAATTTGCAAAAGATGTTGACATTCTGTGTACACGAACGTATACTGAGCCTAATTGAACAAAGCATGATAGAGGCGCGGACGTCATCAGTACCCTCGCTCACCGGCAGGAAACCGGGAGGGGAAAGGGGCAGCCGCCGAAGGGTCCCGCAGGTTCCTGCCGCGGGATTGCCTGGGCCGTCGGAGAACATCCGCCGGACTGCCGCAATTTGCGGAGCGCTGTCATTGACCGAAGGTTTCAAGTGTCATGAACAGTATGCTCTGTTCATGACATTTTTTTATGGGAGGAATTTCGTTATGAATTCCAGACGCAAGCTTCTGGCTGTTTTGCTGCTCGTCGTGATGGCGGTTTCGCTTTTGAGCGTGTGCGCCTTCGCCGCCGACGGGGAGGACGCGGCCAAGTCCATCACCTGCACCACGTGCAGCGGAACCGGCGTCTCGCAGGGCGCGGAGTGTGACGTCTGCGAGGGTACCGGCGTCATCACGTCCACCAGCCGCATGGCGTTCTCGTTCTGGGCGCTCGTGCCGCCGATCGTCGCCATCATCCTCGCGCTCATCACGAAGGAAGTTTACTCGTCGCTGTTCGTGGGCATCCTGCTCGGCGCACTGTTTTACTCCAACTTCGACCCGATCACCGGCCTTGACGCCATCATCAACGACGGCATGGTGCCCGCCGTTGCCGACAACGCCGGTATCATGCTCTTCCTTGTCATCCTCGGCGCCATGGTCGCGCTTATCAACCGCGCCGGCGGCTCCGCCGCCTTCGGCCGCTGGGCCGAGACCCACATCAAGACCCGCGTCGGCGCGATGTTTGCCACCTTTCTGCTCGGCGTGCTCATCTTCGTCGACGACTACTTCAACTGCCTGACCGTCGGCTCGGTCATGCTGCCCGTCACCGACCGGCACAAGATCTCCCGCGCCAAGCTCGCCTATCTCATCGACGCCACGGCCGCGCCCGTGTGCATGATCGCACCGATCTCCTCCTGGGCCGCCGCCGTGTCCGGCGTCGTCGAGGACTACAACGGCTTTGACCTGTTCGTGCGCGCCATCCCCTACAATTTCTACTCGCTGCTCACGTTCGTGTTCATCATCGCGCTCATCCTCATGAAGTTCGATTACGGCCCGATGCGCCTGCACGAGATGAACGCCCGCTTCAAGGACGATCTCTACACCACCGGCGACCGCGCCGATGCCAACAGCGATGCCATTGAATGCAACCAGAACGGCCGCGTCATCGACCTGATCCTGCCCGTCGCCGTGCTGATCGTGACCTGCTTTGCCGGCCTGGTCTATGTCGGCGGTTACTGGGACGCTGCCGGTGATTACTACCACGACTTTGTCGGCGCTTTCGGCAACACCGACGCCTTCGCCGCGCTGCCCTGGGGCTCTCTGATCGCGCTCGTGTTCACGATCATCTACTTCCTGTGCCGCCGCCTCATCAGCTTCAAGGCCGCCATGGACTGCCTGCCGAAGGGCTTCATCAACATGGTTCCCGCCATCACGATCCTGACCTTTGCCACCTCGCTCAAGAACATGACCGGCCTGCTCGGCGGCAAGTACTTCGTCGCCTCCGTCATGAACTCCGCGGCCGGGTCGCTGTTCAGCTTCCTGCCGGCGATCATCTTCATCGTCGCCGGTGTGCTGAGCTTCTCCACCGGCACGAGCTGGGGCACGTTCGGCATCCTGCTGCCGATCGTCACCTACGTGTTCGACCCGGCGAGCGAGCTGTTCATCATTGGTGTGTCCGCGTGCCTGGCCGGCGCCGTGTTCGGCGACCACTGCTCGCCCATCTCCGACACGACCATCATGGCCTCTGCCGGTGCAATGTGCAACCACGTCAACCACGTGTCCACGCAGCTGCCGTATGCCGCAACGCTCGGCATCATCTGCTTTGTCAACTACATTCTGGCGGGCTTCATCCAGAACGTCTACATCAGCCTCGCTATCGGCGTCGTGCTCGTGATCGCAACGCTGTTTGTCATCCGCGCCGTCACCGCCAAGAAGCCGGTCCCCGGCTTCGAGGACGTGGCCTGAGCGCCTGTTCGCCCATGCTTCTGCCCCCCTGCCTCCGGTCAAACGGAGGCAGGGGGTTTACTGTCTTTTTCGCGGTCATCAATCCGGAAAAAGGCTTGACCTTTGACAGCTGGTGTGGTATAGTGAATCTACCTGTCAGTCGAGAGGTTCCCTTTTTATGCCCTTTCGGCTCATACAGGGAGGCAATCACGCTCCGACAGGGGCGAAATCAATAAGGAGGTGCCGAACAATATGGCTAAAGCAGGATCCCGTGTCAAGGTGACGCTCAGATGCGCAGAGTGCAAGCAGCGCAACTACAACACCATGAAGAACAAGAAGAACACTACCGAAAAGCTGGAACTGAGTAAGTATTGCCCCTTCTGCCGCAAGCACACCAAGCACGTTGAAACCAAATAAGGCTTTCGAAAGGACGGAATGATTCATGGCTGATAAAAAACCTGAAAAGAAAGAAACTTCCACCGAAGCCGTCAAGAAAGTCGATAAGAAACTCCCGTTTTTCAAGCGTATCGGCAAATGGTTCCGCGACATGAAGAGCGAGCTCAAAAAAGTCGTGTGGCCGACGCCGAAGCAGACGGCAAACAACACCGCGGTTTGCCTGGTGGTCATGTTCGTGTCCGCACTCGTGCTGTGGGGCTTCGATTCTCTGGCCGACCAGGGCGTGCAGCTTCTCCTGAAGCTGGGTGGGTAATATGTCTGAACTCGCAAAATGGTATGTCGTGCATACCTACTCCGGCTACGAAAACAGCGTGGCCGCAAACATCCTCAAGGCTGCGGAAAACCGCAGAATGCAGGATCTGATCCAGGAAGTCAACATCCCGATGGAGACGGTCAAGGAGATCACCGATTCCGGTGAGAAGACTGTCGAGCGCAAGGTCTTTCCGGGCTACGTGCTCGTGAAGATGGTGCTGACCGATGAGAGCTGGCATCTCGTGCACAACGTGCGCGGCGCCGCGGGCTTCGTCGGCTCCGACGGGAAGGCGATCCCCCTGACAGAACAGGAAATCTACGACCTCGGCGTCGAGCACCATGAAGTGGTGGTCGGCTATGAGCTCGGCGACTCCGTCAAGATCACCGACGGCCCGCTTGAGGGCTTCATCGGCACGGTGGACGAGCTTGAGCCCGATAAGGACCGTGTGCGTGTCGTTGTTTCCATGTTCGGCAGAGAGACGCCGGTTGACCTCGAGCTTGATCAGGTCGAAGCGATCAAGGATTAAAATCTTACAAGAAAGAGGTGCTTTCAAGTGGCACAGAAAATAGTTGGATACGTCAGATTCCAGGTTCCCGCCGGCAAGGCAACGCCGGCTCCCCCGGTCGGCCCCGCGCTTGGCCAGTATGGCATCAACATCGGCCAGTTCACCAAGGACTTTAACGAGCGCACCAAGGGCGACATGGGCATGATGATCCCGGTCGTCATCACCGTGTACTCCGACCGTAGCTTCTCCTTCATCACCAAGACGCCCCCGGCAGCTCTGCTCATCAAGAAGGCCTGCGGCATCGATCACGCCTCCGGCGTGCCCCAGAGAGATAAGGTCGCGACCATCAGCAAGGAAGATCTGCGTAAGATCGCAGAGCAGAAGATGCCCGATCTCAACTGCTCCAGCATCGAGTCTGCCATGAGCATGATCGCCGGCACTTGCCGCAGCATGGGCGTTCTGGTCGGCGAATAAGCCGTCAGATTCCGCTCCCTGATCGTGGGAGGATCATCCATCCGACGAACCACTTTATTAGGAGGAAACTGAATTGTTCAGAGGTAAAAATTATAAAGAGAGCGCTAAGCTCATTGATAAGCAGGCTCAGTACGAGCCGCAGGAAGCCTTCGAGCTCATCACCAAGACCGCTAAGGCCAAGTTCGACGAGACCGTCGAGCTGCACGTGAAGCTGGGCGTTGACTCCCGTCACGCCGACCAGCAGGTCCGCGGCGCCATCGTCCTGCCCCACGGCACCGGCAAAACGACCCGCGTGCTCGTCTTCTGCAAGGAAGAGCAGGTTCAGGAGGCGCTGGACGCCGGTGCGGATTACGCCGGCGGTCAGGATCTCGTGGCCAAGATCCAGGGTGAGAACTGGTTCGAGTTCGACACCGTCATCGCCTCTCCCAACATGATGGGCGTTGTCGGCCGTCTCGGTAAGGTGCTCGGCCCCAAGGGCCTCATGCCGTCCCCGAAGGCCGGCACGGTCACGCCGAACATTGCCAACGCCATCAAGGAAGCCAAAGCCGGTAAGATCGAGTACCGTCTCGACAAGACCAACATCATCCACTGCCCGATCGGCAAGGTCAGCTTTGGCGCTGAGAAGCTCACCGAGAACTACAATGCGCTCATCGGCGCGATCATCAAGGCCAAGCCGGCCGCCTCGAAGGGCCAGTATATCAAGTCCTGCGTCACGGCGTCCACCATGGGCCCCGGCATCAAGATCGTCACGAAGATCTGATCGCCAGATAGGAAACCACCCCGCCATCGGCGGGGTGGTTTTGCGTCCGGCTGCGGAATGCGGTAACATGGAGCAAAAACGGCGGAGGTGAGCGCATGGCGCGAGAGCAAGATCCCGCCGCAGCGGATATCGCGTATGCACAATATTCGGCGGCGGAAAAGACGAGGACGGTCGGCGGCCACGTGTACCACAGAATTATCTGCAAAACGCCGCTGCCGGCGCCGGTCGGCGGGGTGGAGCTGATCCTGCCGCGGGCGATGTTTTGCGGCGCGCGGGCCGAATGTGTCGAGGACGAGCGTGGCCGCGTGTTCCGGCTTGCAGACCCGGTGACGCTGTACTTTCCGGGCGCGGAGCCGCCGTGGTATGCGCAGTCGCTTGTGTTCGTGGTGCACGGCTGCACGGCAGACGGCATCGGCGCGTTTTTGCGCGCGTTGTAAGCGCGACAAGCGCACACTGCGGTCGAACTGTGCAAGGCGGCGGGGTTTACAAGCGGCGGCAAATGGCGTATCCTGTTGCTGAGTCGCGCAGCCCGATGCCGGGCATCGGCCGGGGCGCGGCGCAAAAGGAGGCTTTCCCATGCATAACGAACGTTACTCCATCCTCTACAGCAGCGCCACCGGCAACACCCGCCTGCTTGCGGACACGATCCGCGCGGCGCTCCCGCCGGAGTTGTGCGACGCATTCGGCGCGGTGGGGGAGACGGCTGCGGAGTCGGAGCTGCTCTACGTCGGCTTCTGGACGGACAAGGGCAACGCGGACGCGGACACGCTGGCGCTGCTGCGGACACTGAAAAATAAGCGGCTTTTCCTCTTTGGCACGGCGGGCTTCGGCATCGACACCGCGTACTTTGACGCGATCCTCGCGCGTGTTCAGGCGCTGCTGGACGGCAGCAACACCGTCATCGGCACATATATGTGTCAGGGCAAGATGCCGCCATCAGTGCGTGCGCGCTATGAGGCGATGCGCGCCCTGCCGGCGCCGCCGGAGAATCTGGACGCGCTGATTGAAAACTTCGACTGCGCGCGCTCGCACCCCGATGCGGACGATCTCGACCGCCTGCGGGCGGCGGTGCTGCGCGCGTGAGCCGCGCGGGAAACGGAGGGAACGGTATGTGGTTCGTATTTGCTCTGCTCTCGGCCGTGTTTGCGGCGCTGACGTCCATTCTGGCCAAGGTGGGCATCGAGGGCGTGAACTCCAATCTGGCCACCGCCATCCGCACGGTGGTCGTGCTGGCGATGGCGTGGGGCATGGTGTTCGTGACCAACACGCAGGGCGGACTTGCGGACATCAGCAGGAAGAGCTGGCTGTTTCTGATCCTCTCGGGCCTGGCGACGGGCGCATCGTGGCTGTGCTACTACCGCGCGCTGCAGATCGGGGAGGCGTCGAAGGTCGTGCCGATCGACAAGCTCAGCGTGGTCATCACGCTCGTGCTGGCGTTCGTGTTCCTGCACGAGCGCTTCACGCCCAAGTCCCTGATCGGCTGTCTGCTCATCGGCGCGGGGACACTGCTGATGGTTTTGTGATATCGGATAAAAACGGCCGCCGGCCTGCGGAATGCTCCGCAGGCCGGCGGTTTTCTGTTTTGGGCGCTCATGTGGTCTCGGCGTTTTTATGCGTGAACTCGTTTGCGATAGCAAAGCCGAGAAACAGCACCATCCCGGCGATCTGAATCGGGGCGAGCGGCTCGCCAAGCAGCAGCACCGATATGAGCACCGACACGATGGGGTCGAGATAGCTCAGCAGCGACGATTCCTGTCCCGGCAGCGTGCGGATGGCGGCGAAGTACATGCAGTACGTCAGCCCGGTGTGCACGAAGCCGACGATGAGCAGGTTGACCCACCCGGCCGCAGACATCACGCCCGGGTGAAAGCCCGACGTGAGCGCGACATACGGCGCGAGCACCAGAATGGCCGCGAGAAACTGCACGAACGTGCGCTCGAGCGCCGGAACGCCGGTGATATACTTGTTGAGCAGGATGACGGCGGCATAAAACACCGCGGCGCTCACGCCGAAGCAGATGCCGCGCACGTCCGACGCGCCGCCATGGACGCTGCCGGAGCCGATGATGAGTGCGACGCCGAGCGTGGACATGAGAAAGCAGAGCACCTGCGTGCGCGTCATTTTCTCGTGAAACAGCAGCGGGCACAGCGCCGTGACGATCACGGGTGCGAGATAGTAGCTGAGCGTGGCCAGCGAAATGGTCGTGTATTGATACGCCTCGAACAGCAGCATCCAGTTGATGCCCATGGCCGCGCCCGAGGCCAGCAGCAGCCAGAGCGACTTTTTGATTTCGCTCAGGCACAGCCGTCTGCGCGTGACGAGAAAAGACAGCAGCAGAAACACGGCTGCGAGCCCCGCGCGGCAGAGCGCGAGCTCGGCCGACGTGATCTCGATCCGGCGCACGAACAGGCCGATCGTGCCGAACACGGTCATGGATACGATCAGGCCCAGCCGCGCGCGGGCGGTCGCAGAAGGAGTGGCGGATGTTTTCATAAGTGCCTCCGTGGGAAAAACTGAGCACAAGTTTAGCGGAAAACCCCGCCCGCGTCAATGCCTTGCGCGCGCAAATGCTTGACGCACGGCGCAAATACGGTAAAATAAAGGTGTACGAAGCAAACACCGGGGTGCTGCGCCCCTTGCACCCCATGTTCAGGAAAGGAGCGATACCTGTGGAGATGAAATTGGCCTATGATACACCGGAGACCATCCGGGAACTGTTCACGGAATACACGCGGATGCTGGTGGAAAATGAGCCGGCGTTCCAGACCTATCTCGACCTGCAGGATTATGCGGCGGAGCTGGCCGACCTCACGAAAAAGTATGGCCTGCCGCACGGGCGGCTCTATATTGCCTGGTGCGATGACCGGCCGGTCGGGTGCATCGGTCTGCGGCGGCTGGATGACGAGACCTGCGAGCTCAAGCGGCTGTATGTGCGCCCGGCTTACCGCGGGCAGGGCATCGCAGGGCAGATGATGCAGCGCATTCTGTCCGACGCGCGCGCCATCGGCTACACCGCCATGCAGCTTGACACGGAGCCCTTTTTGCGCAGCGCGCTCAAGATGTACCGCGGTCTCGGCTTTTACGACATCCCGCGCTACACCGACAGTCCGCTCGACACGACGATCTTTCTGCGGCTGGAGCTTTGAATTTACAAAAAATTGACGCGCTGCCCGCTTGTCCGGCGGCGCGCCGCGTGGTAAACTACGCGCAGAAGCATGAAAAAGGAGAGCGGAGCGTATGATCGATTTTAACGCCAAAAAGGGTTTCCTGTGCGACATGGACGGTGTCATCTACCACGGCAACCACATCCTGCCCGGCGCGGCGGAGTTTATCCACTGGCTGCAGGACGAGCACAAGGAATACCTGTTTTTGACCAACAACAGCGGCATGACCCCGCGCGAGCTGTGCCAGAAGCTCCAGCGCATGGGACTCGATGTGCCGGAGGAGCATTTTTACACCAGTGCGCTGGCCACGGCGGCCTTTCTGGCCGATCAGGCGCCCGGCTGCTCGGTGTATGCCCTCGGCGAGGCGGGACTGCTCAACGCGCTCTATGACCGCGGCATCACCATGAACGACGTCAATCCAGACTATGTCGTCATCGGCGAGGCGCGGGCGTATTCGCTCGACACGCTCACGAAGGCGACGAATCTCGTGCTCGCGGGCGCAAAGCTCATCGGCGCAAATTCCGACACCTGCGGTCCGACGGACGAGGGCATCGCCCCCGCATGCCGCGCGCTCACCGCGCCCGTGGAGATCGCCACCGGCAAGCAGGCATATTTCTGCGGCAAGCCGAACCCGCTCATGATGCGCACCGGTCTGCGCATCCTCGGCTGCCATTCCGGCGAGGCCGTCATGATCGGCGACCGCATGGACACCGATGTCATCTCCGGCATGGAGAGCGGCATGTCTACCGTGCTCGTGCTCAGCGGCGTGTCCACGCGCGCGACGCTCGACGAGTTTGCCTACCGGCCGAGCATGGTGCTCGACGGTGTGGGCGATATCCCGCGGCTGGCGCAGCAGGCGTAAAGAAAACAGATCTCCCGGAGCCAGAGGCTCCGGGAGATCTGCATCCGGTAAAAAATCGGGACGGTTTTCGGCTCGCTGCGCGTGCTCACGCCTCCAGCTCACCGGCGGTGCGCGTCACGTCGTGGATCCACTTGCCGGAGTGCAGGCGCGGGATGACCAGAAACAGCTGCACGATCACATCGATGGACATGAGCGGGTACACATAGCGGATGTCGAGCTTCCACACGAGCGCCGTGAGCGCCGCCAGCGGCAGGCACACCGCATACAGCGGCCCGACGTCGCACAGCATCGCATAGCGCACGTCGCCGCCGCCGCGCAGCACGCCGACGATGTTCGTCAGGCTCACGCTCGACACCGGCTGCACGAGCATCAGCACGCCCATCATGTACATGGCGATGTCGCACGCCGCGCCCTCCATGTGCATCAGCGGCAGGATGTATGGCCGCAGCAGCACGTTGCGCACGAGCGCGATGATGCCCATGCACACGAGGCCGACGGCGAGCGCCAGAGCGTCGAGCACCCAGGCCTTGCGCTGCACCTGATCGCGATTGCCGCGGCCGATCTCCCGCCCGATGAGCACCGCTGCCGCGCCGCCCGCGGCGAACGACGCCGGGGTGATCATGCGCTGCAGGTTGCCGGCGATCGTGTAGGCCGAGAGAATGGGGGCGTTGTTGGCCATGTGCCCCATGATGACCGTGTAGAGCGAAAACGCGAGCGACCACAGGCACTCATTGCACACGACGGGCAGGGCGTACTTGGCAAAGTCCTTTGCGATCACGCGGCCGGGGTGCAGCAGCGCGCGCGGCATGAGCGGCAGCCGGCGGCTGAACCGGGCATACACGCACAGCACCGTGACCTCGAACGCGCGGCTGATGAGTGTGGCAATGGCCGCGCCCGCGCAGCCGAGCATGGGCGCGCCGAGCTTGCCGTAGATAAGCACCCAGTTGAGGAAAATGTTCAGCGCGCCGGATACGGTGAGCAGCACCGCGCCGAGGCGGGGATTTTCCGTGCTGCGCTGCGCGGCGATGTACACGCCGCTGATGGCGGAGAAGAAATACGAAAAGCCGACGTAGCGCGTATACGCCGCGCCGGGCGCGATGAGGTCGGCGTTGTTCGTCAGCACGCGCATGATCTGCTCCGGGATGCAAAACGCCGTCACGGCGAGCAAGCCCGAGATCGTCGTGGAAACAAACAGCGCGATGCCCATGACGCGGTTGATGGCCTCCTGATCGCCGCGGCCGTGGTATTGCGCCACGAGCACGCTCATGCCGCTCTGCACGCCGAAGATCATCAGCTGCATGACATAAAACGGACTGTTTGCCATCGTCACGGCGGCGAGCGCCGTCTCGCCGAGCACGCCGACCATGAACGTGTCGGCCATGGACATGGAAAATGTCACGAAATTTTGCAAGATCATCGGGAGCATGAGCAAAACGGCCTCCCGGATGAAGGCTTTTTCCTCGCGGATGAGACGCATGGGGCAACCTCCTTTGTGCGCAATCCGTTTATCATACCATAATCTGCACAGGTGTGCAACCATAGGCTGCAAACCGTTGACACCCGCCGCTCTTTGCGCTAAAATAACGCTGTTGTGCCCCCGTAGCTCAGTTGGATAGAGCGGCCGCCTCCTAAGGTTGCGTTACAACGGCCACCTCAAAAAAAACTAAATAAGGGATT
>ERZ835980.2558-NODE-2558-length-16131-cov-2.271958_pt1 | contig 16131 bp, 14 predicted proteins | sample MGYA00519943_ERZ835980 | MGnify/ENA primary metagenome ERZ835980 (study PRJEB31850, sample SAMEA3708791) | human gut metagenome | biome: human gut; feature: human-associated habitat; material: faeces | place: China | collected 2014 ... | reverse complement strand
TCTTATCAGCCAGTGATTTGACTGGTCGGCCTCCGGAAAGCTAACGCAGATCAAAGGAATCAGTGCTTTTTCTTGACAATATTTATTATAGGGACTATTCTTTATAAAAGCAATAAGTCTAAAGCTATCTAAAACCTATAATTACGCAACAAATAGCGGAGGTATGATATGTTAGAACCTATCGAAAAGGAAAAGGCCAAAATTTGGAATGGGCGTTTTGAAAAGAAAATGAAAGATATGGGGCTGTCTCAATACCAGTTCATCGACCGCTACAGAGAGCGGTTTAAAAAAGGACGGCAGCCCGATGTGAGTAAATGGATGCATGTTGGAGAGGTGGATTGTAAGACAAGAAAAGAACGTGGTTTCCCTGCTTTTGAAACCATGAGAAATATTGCAGAAATACTGGAAGTATCGGTAGGATACCTCATCGGTGAAACCGATTTTGAAACCTTTGAGATGGAACAGGCATCCAAATATATGGGATTGTCTCCAAACGCTATTGAGGCGACTCGAGCCCTGACATCAGGAAAAGCAATTCCACCTTTTCATAAATATCCTGATCCCCAAAGAACTGCAGCACTGGAACTCATGCTTACAAATCCATTCCTTGTAGAGTACTTAAAGAATGTATGCGAGTTGGCGGAAGCAATAAACAGAGAACAAAATCCTAAGAATCTATTTGAAAAGGCTGCTAATACAATTCCTGAATCTTATCGTGATTCGGCCATTGCCCTTTGGGCAGATTCGGAAGAAGCGGTTGCTAATGGAGTTAATCCAACCGAAGAACTGTGGGCCTTTGTGCGCATATTAGATGATGCGGCTTGTGATGACATGTATCAACCAGATATGGCGGATAGAGAAATAAAATCAGCAAAATACGCATTACATGAAACCCACACTAAAATGGTGGATGAATTGATTTCCGCAGATAATCTCCAGAAGCTATTACCTCACTTTGCAACGCGAGAAGAGCTTGAACAAATGATAGGAGTAAGTACTGGTCAGAATAAATGACCGCATTTTATTTACATACCCCTCCCTTCCTCATCGGATCGGAGGGGTTATTCTATGTAAGGAGGAATCCCTAATGAAGCTTGTACTTGCCGAGAAGCCCTCGGTTGCCCAGTCTCTGGCTAAAGTGCTGGGGGCGAACAAACGCTGCGACGGATATCTGGAAGGCAACGGATATGTTGTCAGCTGGTGCGTTGGCCATCTGGTGGAGCTGTCTCAGCCAGAAGCCTACAATGAAACCTACGCCAAATGGAGGCTTGAAGATCTTCCGATTCTGCCGACTGCATGGATGTATCAGGTATCCGCTTCCACGAAGAAGCAGTTTGGCATCCTAAAGGATCTGATGAAGCGTGAAGATGTGAAAAGCCTTGTCTGTGCGACGGATGCCGGGCGTGAGGGAGAGTTGATCTTCCGTCTGGTCTACCATCAGGCAGACTGCAGGAAACCGTTTGAACGGCTCTGGATCTCCAGTATGGAGGATCAGGCCATTCGGGATGGATTTGCCCATCTGGAACCGTCAACCCAATATGATGCTTTGTATGAAGCAGCCCTTTGCCGGGAGCGTGCCGACTGGATCGTCGGAATGAACGCCACCCGGCTTTTTTCATGCCTGTATCATCAGACACTGAATGTGGGCCGCGTGATGACGCCGACGCTGGCCATGGTCGTTATGAGGGATGCAGAGATCGCAGCCTTTGTACCGAAGCCTTTTTACACCGTGCAGCTTGGTATGGACGGCATCACGGCCACCAGCAGGCGTTTTGAGGCCAAGGAGGATGCGCAGGAGGTGCTTGCAAAATGCAAGGAGAGCATGAAAGCCATGGTTAAATCCATGGATCGAAAAGAGAAAACGGAGCATGCCCCACTTCTCTATGATCTGACCAGCCTGCAGCGTGATGCGAACCGTATCCTCGGATTCACCGCACAGCAGACGCTGAATTACACCCAGGCGCTCTATGAAAAGAAGCTTGTGACCTATCCTCGTACCGACAGCAGATACCTGACAGAGGACATGAAGCCGATGCTCCCTGCCCTGATCACTCAGGTAGCCGAAAAGATCGGAGCCGATGCTGCCGACTGGAAGGCCGACAACGGCACAGAACTTTCCGTGGATGGAATGTGTGACAGTCGAAAGGTCAGCGATCACCATGCCATTATTCCGACCGGAACCATGTGTGCGGCGGATCTGGCGGCCCTCCCTTCCGGAGAAAAGGCGATCCTGCAGCTGATTGCGGTGCGGCTTCTTTGCGCAGCTGCTCCGAATCATCGCTATGCGGAGGACATGATCGTTCTGGTCTGCGGCGGCGAAGAGTTTACGAAAAAGGTCAGGACCGTGCTCTATAGCGGTTGGAAAAACATCTGGCAGCACTTCTATCCCTCCAAGGAGAAGGAGCAGAAGCCCTGCGGCGGCCCGATCCTTTATCCCAATGCCATGGTGTCTTTTTCTCAAGCGGAGATCAAGGAAGGAAAAACCACAGCACCCAAGCATTTCACGGAGGATACCCTGCTTTCCTCTATGGAAATTGCTGGTGCGGAAGATATTCCGGAGGATGCCGAGCGAAAGGGTCTGGGAACACCCGCTACCCGCGCAGGCATTATTGAAAAGCTGGTGCAGAAGGGCTTCATGGAGCGCAAGGGCGATAAGAAAACGCACTATCTGGTTTCTACAGATAAGGGCAATGCCCTGATCACGGTCATGCCCGAGCAGATCCAATCCGCATCCATGACCGCAGACTGGGAACAGAAGCTTCTCCGCATGGAGCGCGGAGATTATGAAGCCGAGGATTTCATGAAGGAAATCACGGAGATGATTTCCGGACTGGTTCAGAACTACGATACTGTGAAAGGGACCGACAAGGTGAATCTCGGAGAACAAAGAGAAGGCGGCCCGGGTCGAACACTGATGACGGACCATAAAAGAGTCGGAGCCTGCCCTTGCTGTCAGGCAGATGTGCTGGAAAAGCAGAAGGGCTGGTTCTGCAGCAATCAGGAATGTCGATTTGTTCTCTGGAAGGACAATGCGTTTTTTAAGAGCCTTGGAAAACGCCTCTCGCCCAGTATGGTTGAGAAGCTGCTTGCAGATGGCCGCATCCGCCTGAAGGACTGCAAGAGCCGGAAATCCGGCAGGAGCTACAATGCCACGCTGCTTCTCACAACAGAGAAAAACGGAAGAGCAAATTTCAATCTGGAATTTGAGAACAGCCGAGGCAGTATGAAAGGAGAAAGATCACGATGATGTCTGAAAAGAAAGAAGCCCTTTATCTGGTGGATCACGAATCCTACCTGCATCTGAAGGAAACGGTCACGCAGACAGAGTTTGCGTATGAGACCTTCGATAAAGCTACCGGTGCTGCCCAGCACACCGGTCTGATCACCTATGAGGAAATGCTGGAAAATCCGATCCGCAATCCCCTCGCCTGTGCCAGAGTGATGGCGCTTGAGGAGATTGGGCTCAAAGGTGAAGTGGTTTCCGAAGTTGCACTTCGCACGCTGGACCAGATCAAGGAAGCCAGACGCGCCTATCGAAAAGAGCATCCGGAGGATCCTCACGATCACAGCATCCGTTTTATCACCAGCGATTATGAGGAGCTTTTCCGTATTCCGAACGGCGGCAAGGTGCAGATCGATTATCCGGACCGCAGCTTTGTTGCTCCCTGTGAGTATATCGATGATTACCACACCCGGATCAGCGGCGAAGCATACCACATCTGTCAGTTCGCAGAAATTCTGGAACGCGGCAATGGTGTGGTCAGTCCGGAACCGGAGCTGCTGAAGGACCAGGCCGTATGGCAGATTGGTCACAAGGAGTACCTCTCCATTCAGGCGACCGACGATGGATGGGATTACTCCATCTATGATTGCTCCTTCGGTGAAATTGACGGCGGTCAGATTGATCTGGAGAGCATCACCATCCAGGAATGCAGGGATATGCTCCTGCAGGATCTCGGATGGCAGAGCCGTAATTTCACAGAAATGGACTTCGATATGGTCGAGGAACGCGATGCCGATGCGGCGGAGGAAAGGCTGAATTCCGTGCTGGATCAGCTTCGTGAAAAGCGTGCAGCCAGTGCTGCCAGGGAAACGGAGGCCGATACGATTCCGAGAGCCGCTGCAGGAAAGAAAAACTCGGAGGAATGCTTATGAGTAGTGAACAGAAGACCTACCCTTCTCAGTTTGAGAAGGTAAAGGCCATTACGGATCAGCTGGAAGCGGGAATTCAGGCACTCTTTGAGAGCGACAAATTTCAGCAGTACCTGAAGACCCTTTCCAAGTTCCATGATTATTCGCTGAACAACACACTACTGATTGCCTTGCAGAAACCGGATGCCACCTTGGTAGCCGGATATACGGCCTGGAAGAAGCAGTTTGGCCGTCAGGTTCAGAAGGGCGAAAGCGGGATCCGCATTCTTGCACCGACTCCCTACAAAAAGAAGATGGAAGTCGATAAGACGGATCCCATCACCGGCGAGATCATCAAAAATCCGGATGGAACCAGCGTCAAGGAAAGCAAGGAAGTTCTGATGCCCGCATTCAAAGTGGTCAATGTCTTTGATGTCAGCCAGACGGATGGAAAACCGCTGCCCACGATTGGCGTAAATGAACTGACCGGTGATGTGGCGCAGTATGAGATGTTTTTTGAGGCTCTGAAAAAAGCCTGCCCGGTACCGATTGGCTTCGAGCAGATCGACGGCGGAGCCAAGGGATATTTTCATACGGTTGAGAACCGTATCGCCATTCAGGAAGGGATGAGTCAGGTGCAGACCATTAAGACCGCCATCCATGAGATGACGCACCAGAAGCTTCATTCCATTGATCCGACCGCAAAGACAGATCTGGCGGAGCCGAAGCTTACCCGAAATCATAAAGAAGTGGAAGCAGAATCCGTGGCTTTCACAGTGTGCCAGCATTACGGGATCGACACCGGTGACTACAGCTTTGCCTATGTGGCGGGCTGGTCCCATGGAAAAGAAACGCCGGAGCTGAAGGCCTCTCTGGATAAGATCCGAAAGACCGCTTCGGAGATGATCACGGAGATCGATGAACATTTGACGGCTTTGCAGAAGGAATATACCTGGGCTCACCTGACAGCGGATGATGTGAAGAACATCGAATGTACCGGTTCAGAGTATATGCCGTATTCCCGTATGGCAGAGCACACCTTTTCCTGTGAAATCGTTGGTGAACCGATGGTGCTGAAGCTTACGGTATCCCAGCATGATGATGGTGAAGGCTTTACCATTCATTCTGAGGAAAAAGATGTTTGGGATGCCATGACGGAGAGTGAGCTCCGGAAGTTGGAACCGGTTCTGACTTCCACGGCTGAGCTTCACTACTGGACATCTCAAGTTGAAAAAGCAGAGACTGCGGAAGCTGTGAAAGAAGTTACCTTCGAATTTATGGAGACGGAAAACCTTGACCTTTCACGAGAGCAGTGCCAGAAATTCTGGGAGGTTGTGGAACAGAAAGAAGCCGCACTATCCCCGCCCTCTGCTCTGGCGGATCTGCAGGCAAAGAAAGAAGAATCTAAAAAGGAAAAGTCTTCAAAGCCGAAAACAAGGATTGCTCGAAAGAAAACACAGAAACGAAAAAAGGAGGAATCGCGATAATGTTTACCGTAGAAGAAATGAATCTGATTCAGGCAATGGATCATACCTGTCGAAGAATGTCGATTTTTGATATGAAAGCCAGCATTCCGAATATTGAAGATGCCGAGCTGAAAGCGCTCTGCGAGAGAACGCTGAGGAAGGTGTCGGCCATGACGGATGCGGATTTTGCAGCGATCGACTTTGCCGTTTATGAGGAGGAGAAAAATGAGTGATTGGCATGATGAATTTACCGAGCCCATGCATGATACCCCGGCAGATAAGGATCCGCTGATTGCCGCAATGGAGGCAGCCGGTTATGCCTACGACGGATTGGAAAGCACCAATGACAACCTCCGTTTCTTTGGGGAAGGCGGTCAGGTCATCACGATGGGCGGCTGGCACGAATGCGAGGAATGGCTGAATGGTGTCGTGTTCGATGATCCGCAGGTGATGGACCGGGTGGAGATCATTCTTCATCCGGAGCGATTCCCCGAACGGGATCCCGGACGAGCGGCGCTTCGTGCGGTCGAGGATGCCGTGGAACAGAACGACAACAATTTTGATGGCATTATCAACAACCTTCCCGAACCGGATCCTGCGCTTCAGGCGCGTAAATGTGCAGATGAGGAATCCAGAGAATCCGTGCTTGCCAGGCTGAAGGAGCAGCAGCTGCAGGAGCCTCCGCGCAGGCCTGAGCGTCCCTTCCTCTTATGTGATCCGGAGGAACGAACCCGTGAGTAAATGTAGAAATCAGGAGGTGCCCCATGCAACTGAGAGATAAATGGGTCCACTTCGTAATGTCGCAGGATGAACTGGAACGAGTGCAGCAAAAGATGGAGGAGCTGGGGATCCGAAATAAGAGCTCCTATCTTCGAAAGATGGCGCTTGATGGGTACTGCGTCAATCTGGAGCTGGAGGATGTGAAGGAAATGGTCTCCCTTCTCCGTTACTGCAGCAACAACCTGAACCAGTACGCAAAGCGAGCCAACGAGACTGGCTCCATCTATGCGGAGGATATCAAAGATCTGCAGAACAGGCAGAACGAGATCTGGGAAATTGCGAAGGAGATCCTTGCCAGACTGGCAACGATCCAGTAAAAAAACGGTGTGGCAGGTTTGCTGTCACACCGGATACATAAGCGACATCCTTGACATGAAATCAATCGCTCCATAAACTATCATTAGAACCTACGAAGGAGGACGTATATATGTGGCTGATCAAACTTCCCTTTAGAATAATCGCTCTGCCGATCATGGCAATCGTCGCTGTATTCTCGATTTTTTACTCCCTTGCGTTGAACATCTCTGCAATGGTCGCTGGCCTTTTATATCTGGTGCTGGGCATCTGTATTGTGATGCTTTTGTTCCAGCAGGCCTGGATCTATGCTGTGCTGGTTTTTGGATTTGCAGTCCTGGTGTTCCTGGCAGTGATGTTTGCTGAACTGATCTCTTTGGGACTGGAAGCGTTGACCGGCAAGCTTTCGCAATTCATTTTTTCATAATAGTCCAAAACACACCGGACCTGAGGAATGAAAACTCCTCAGGTCTTTTCTTATGCCAAAATTTGAGAAAGGAGCAGATGCCCATGGCAGCAACAAGACTCATTCCCCTGCATGTGAACAAGGGAAAAACCATTGCCCAGAGTCTGGGCGACAGAACGGATTATGCAAAGAATCCGGAAAAGACCGAAAAGGGTGAACTGGTCACCGGCTATCAGTGTGACCCGATGACCGTGGACGAGGAGTTTATGCTGTCCAAGCGTCAGTATGAGCAGATCACCGGTCGGCGGCAAAAGCATGAGGTGATCGCCTATCAGATCCGCCAGTCTTTCAAACCGGGAGAAATCACACCGGAGGAAGCAAACCGATTGGGGCATGAGCTGGCCCTTCGGTTTACCAAGGGAAAGTATGCTTTTATCGTGGCAACGCACACGGATCGAGCCCATGTGCATAATCATATCGTTTTCAATTCCACATCCATTGATGCCACCAGGAAGTTCAAAAACTTCTGGCTGTCCAGCTTTGCCCTGCAGCGTGTCAGTGATCTGATCTGTCTGGAAAACGGGCTTTCCGTGATTGCCCCGAAGCCTTACAAAGAGCGCACAAAGCGAACCGCGTATCCTCGCAGAGTGAAAAACCGGGATGTTCTGTGCGAAGATATCGATCTGATCTTGCAGAAAAAGCCGGAGTCCATCGACGCATTTCTACAAGAGCTGCAGCAGCTGAACTATGAGATCAAATACGGAAAACACATTTCAGTCAGAGGAAAGAATCAAACGCGGTTCATTCGCCTGTCCTCTCTGGAGGATGGATATACCGAAGCCGATCTCCGAGCCCACTTCCTCGGGCAGCGGGAACACAAGCCAGCGGCAAAACAGCGCTCTCGCACGAACGCCCGCCCGCCCTTTCAATCTTGTCATCGATATCCAGAACAAGCTGCAGTCGAAAGGTGTCGGATATCAGCGCTGGGCTTCTGTCTACAATCTGAAGCAGATGTCAAAGACACTGCTGTTTCTCCGTGATCACAAGATTGAAAGCATGGAGCAGTTGGATCAGATGGTAATGCAGCAGGTTGCCAAAAGAGATGCGCTTCTCACCTCCATTCAGCAATCAGAAAAGCGCCTGGTGGAGATTGGAACGCTGAAAAAGCACATTATCAATTATTCCAAGACCCGGTCAACGTATAAGGAGTACCGCAAGGCCGGTTACAGCAAAAAGTTTCTGGAGGCGCATCGGGAAGAAATCACTCTTCACAAAGTAGCTAAAGCGGCCTTTGATGAATTGGGCGTAAAGAAGATTCCGAAGGTGAAGGAACTGAGCATAGAATATGCAGAGGTCCTGACCGCCAAAAAGCAGACTTACACAGAGTACCGTCAGGTAAAAAATGAGGCTCAGGAGCTTCTGATTGCACAGAGAAACATTGCTTCCCTCTACGATGCGGAACGCAAAGAGGAGGAGCAGAAGCGCCAGAAGGAAAATCAAATTCATTAAAGTATAATATGGGAAAGGGCTCGGGTAACAGACAAGGTGCTGTTACTCGGGCCCTATTTTTCAGCGTTCCGCAGGAATGCGCAGCCATCACGAAGTGATGATCGATAAGGGTTTGGGATTATCCCAACAAGCAAGTTATCCCGAAATGGGATAACGCAGTTTTCGCAGGACTTGGCCAAGGAAACATTGCTTGCGAATTAGTGAGGTGCGCAAAATATTGGGCACGAGGAACGGGTCACAGCTTGATTTTCCGCGAGGTTTGGAGTACAATTATTGTGATTACTTGTGGAAATTGCTCGAATTAGATCGGAGAATTGTATGGGCTATTTATCAATCAGACAGACAGCGAAAAAATGGAACCTTTCGGCAAGATGGATCAGTGATCTTTGCAACGCCGGACGAATTCCAGGAGCAATGAAAATAGGATCATATTGGGCAATTCCGGAAGATGCGGAGAAGCCAGCTGACGCAAGAATCAAGAGCGGTCGTTACGTAAAGACGAAGGAAAACTAAGAAAGGGGCAGAAACAATGGCTGCAATCAATGATTTAATTAGCCAGATTCAAGATGAGTCTCTGCGAAATAGAATCCAAGAAGAAGTAAACAAAATGGCCAAGCAGAAAAAATTTGGTTTGGTCTTTGAAGAGCATCTGCCGGAGAGCACGCCTCTATATGACATGCCTATCAAAAAAGGCAGCAATGTCATGCTTCGCGACAGCAAGGACGACAAATCCATCTATGTTGTGCTGAAGGTTGAAGGCGATACTGCTGTGTGCGTTAAACCGGAACAGAAAGATGAAGCAGTCACCTTTGAACTGAAGGATATCGTTCGTGTCGCAGAATTTGGAGAATCCATCTATCCCTATCTGAAACCGTTAGATTCAATTTGCAATGCACCGGATAGTGATCTTTGGCATACGCTGATTGAAGCGGACAACTATCACGCCTTGCAGCTTCTGGAATATTTGTATGCGGGTAAGGTGGATTGCATTTATATCGACCCGCCCTACAATACCGGTGCAAAGGACTGGAAATATAACAACGACTATGTGGATGGCAATGATGCTTACCGTCACAGCAAGTGGCTTTCGTTTATGCAGCGTCGTTTGAAACTTGCTAAAAAGTTGCTGAATCCAGCGGATTCTGTTTTGATTGTCACCATTGATGAAAAAGAATACCTGCATCTGGGTTGTCTGTTGGAAGAAATGTTCCCAGAGGCAAAAATGCAGATGGTGAGCATTACCATTAATCCTTCTGGTGCAAAACGTGATAATCTATTTTCCAGATCCGATGAATATGCATACGTGATTTTGCTAGGAAATGCTTGTGTTGTTCATCCTGAAGGCGATGGAGATGAAAGGGAGGTTCGCTGGTGGTATTTGAGGCGAACGGACTATTCGTCAAGACGTGGAACGGTAAAAGGAGGTGTTGCGCAGTTTTATCCAATATATGTTGACGAGAAAACTATGCGAATTGTTTGCACTGGAACCCCCTTAACCCCGGAACAGTCCAGATTTGATGTTCCATCAATAGATGGTGCAATCCCTGTTTTCCCCATAAGAGAAGATGGTGTGGAAATGAACTGGGGTCTAACTTCGGATACTTTAATGAAATTGAACGAACAAGGGGTAGTTCGAGTCTCAAAAGGTAATGAAAATCAGCCATACGTTTTTCGATATTTGAGCGCAAATTATGTTCAGAAAATAAAAAGTGGACGCTGGGCCATCCAAGGAATACGTGAAGATAACACAAAAATAATTGTTGAAACTGGCGGAAAAATCACTCGTGCAACCACAGTATGGCAAAATAAACTGTATGATGCAGGACAATACGGAACATCCTTGTTAAAGGATTTTATTGGAAGTGGCCGCTTTACATTTCCAAAGTCTCTATATGCAGTCCATGACACGATACGTTTCTTTGTCGCCAACAAGCCCAATGCCCTCATCGTTGACTTCTTCGCAGGAAGCGGCACGACTATGCACGCAGTGAATTTGCTCAACGCTGAGGATGGTGGGCACAGACGTTGCATTATGGTGACAAACAATGAGGTATCTGCAGATGAAGCGAAGATGTTGAAAGACAAAGGCTATCAGCCAAGCGATGCGGAATGGGAAAAACTCGGCATCGCTCACTATGTCACTTGGCCGCGCACGGTCTGCTCCATTGAGGGACACGACGTAAACGGAAATCCGCTCAAGGGCGATTATCTCGGCAGTGAGCCACCACTTCATATGGCGGACGGTTTCAAAGCGAATGCCGCGTTCTTCAAGCTCGGTTTCTTGGATTCTACAGCGGTTTCTCTCGGTATGCACTTTTCGGAAATGCTGCCTACATTGTGGATGAAGGCCGGTGCAAAAGGAAAATGTCCGGAGCTGTCCGGGGAGCAAATTCCGGATATGCTGATTCTGCCAGAGAATAAATTTGCGGTCTTGATCAACGAGAATGCATTTGCCGATTTCGCAGAAAAGCTGGCTGAGTATCCTGAGATACAAACCGTTTTCTTGGCGACCGATTACGAAGTGAATTATCAGTCCATGGTGAAGAATCTGAATGTCGCAGAGGCATATCAGCTATACCGGGATTACTTGGATCACTTCCGTTTGAACAGAGGGAGGAATTAAGAATGATTTGCGAACTATTTCCATTCCAACAGCAAGCAGTCAATGAGATGCGCCTCCGAGTAGCTATGGCGCTGAATAATTATCGCATGCTGAAAATTCCTCAGGTAGTCTCACTCCAAGCACCTACGGGTTCCGGCAAAACGATTATCATGTCCGCCCTGATTGAAGATATCTTCTACGGATCCGAGCAGTTCACGGAACAGCCAGATGCAATTTTCGTATGGCTCTCTGATTCTCCGCAGTTGAACGAACAGTCCAAGCAGAAGATTGAGCTGAAGGCAGATAAGGTCCGCATGGATCAGTGCGTAGTGATTTCGGATGAATCTTTCGACCGAGAGATTCTGGAGGACGGCCATATCTATTTTCTAAATACGCAGAAGCTTGGCAAGGCCGGTAATCTGAGCCGCCATTCGGATACGAGACAGTATACGATTTGGGAGACCATTGAAAATACAGCAAGAGAAAAAGCTGACCGTCTGTATTTCATTATTGATGAGGCACACCGCGGTATGCAGGGACGCCAGGCCGGAACAGCAACGACCATCATGCAACGTTTTATCAAGGGCAGCAATGAGCAGAACCTTTCGCCCATCCCAGTTGTCATCGGAATGAGTGCAACGGCTGAGCGTTTTAATACACTGGTTGGTCAGGGAACCAGCTCGACCTTGCATAAGGTGGTCATTTCTCCGGCACAGGTTCGCCAGTCTGGTTTGTTGAAAGATCGAATCGTCATCACCTATCCAGATGATCCGACCAAGCACGGTGACATGGCCGTGCTTCAAGCCGCAACAGATGAATGGCAGGACAAGTGTAAGCACTGGTATCAGTACACTTATGAACAACATTACACCAATGTAAATCCGGTATTCGTTATCCAGGTCTGCGCTGGCTCCGGTACGAAAGTATCGGATACTGATCTCGACGATGTGATTGCTAAAATCGAAGAACGCATGGGCGATACCTTCAAAGAAAATGAAGTCGTGCACACCTTTGGTTCTACCGGAGCATTGACGATACACGGACTCAATGTGCCACATGTTGAACCATCAGAGATTGCCGATGATCGCCGCATTCGAGTGGTTCTCTTCAAAGAGAATCTGTCTACTGGATGGGACTGCCCTCGTGCGGAAACTATGATGTCTTTCCGTCGTGCGGAGGACGCAACGTATATTGCACAGTTGCTCGGCCGTATGGTCCGCACTCCCCTTCAATGTCATGTCCTTGTAGACGATTCTTTGAATGATGTACGCCTATTTCTGCCATATTTCAATCAGAACACGGTTCAGAAAGTTATCGACGAATTGCAGGCAACGGAAGGCGGAGAAATCCCGACAGTTGTTGATGGTGAGTCCTTGGAAGAACAGACCTATGATACATGGTCGGTTCATACACAAAGAAAAAGAACGCCAAAGCAGACGATTGGTCAGCTGAGCATCTTCGATTATCCGAACGGTATGCAGGCTGAACCTGTAGTAATTCCCCCGGCTCCTAGCGAGGGTGCAACAAATCCAGCAGCCATGACAGAGGCGCAGGGGAATTCAGCGGCTTCGACAGCAACTGGGCCAAACATTCCGGCACAAGAAGCATCTCCGGGAACTATACCTGTAAGTACTACATCTGCAGCTCCTCTGTCTACGCATCAAGGCTTTGATACTGCAAGCGAAACTTCGACCGGAGAGCGCAATGCTACTCCGAAGAAAGAAACTCCGGTGTTGACTCCAAATGTGCCGCAGATGTCATTCCTGCAAACCATAGACCGCGAAGGAATCACAAAGTTTATCAACGAACAGGGCTATTTGACGTATATTGTTCGCTCGGTAAAGATTAACAGCTATTTGAAATCCTTGATGAGCCTGGCAGGGTTGCTGTCGCAGTTCAACATTTGCATCACGGCAACCGAGGATGTGAAGAACGATGTTGCAGAGCTTATCCACAACTATGTGAATGAGCTGCATAAAGCAGGGAAATATGACGAGCTGACAAAGCAAGTCATGGAAATGAAGCTGTCTGTCCAGATATTTGATGTATTCGGAGAGGCAATTCAAAACAGCAATCAGATAAACTTGTTTAATATGTTCGCGGCATCAGAATCTGATCTCGACCGTCAGCTGAGAGTAGCCGATACAAAAATGGGTGGATGCGGTTTCCATTTGGCATACGGGCGCAAGTATATTGACTTCGATAATCCGAATGCCTTTAAAGTGGATTGTATTCTGTTTGCCTTCGATAGCGAATGCATTGCAGAATTGAATCAATACGCTGAGAAGAAGTTTCACGAGTTGAATGACCAATATCGTAAGTATATTGCGTCTAAACCAGAAAAGTGCCGCAAGCAATATAGCGACATTGTTGCCAATGGTGATGAAATCAGCAAGCACAACTTCACTCTTCCGGAGACAATCAGCGCAAAAGTCGAGAAAGATGGCGTGACGTATACTGATCACCTTTTCGCTAATGCGGATGGCATTGCAAGAATTAAGTTAAATGGCTGGGAACAGGCTGTTTTGATTGAAGAACAAAAACGTAAGGACTATGTTTGCTGGCTGCGAAATCCGTCGCTGCGCATGCCTTATGAGATTGATGGAAAGTGTAGAGAGCTTTATCCGGACTTCCTCATTGTTCGAAAAGATCCGGTTCTCAAATATATCGTTGATATTTTGGAACCGCACAATCCGGATTTCAAAGACAACTTGGGTAAGGCCAAGGGGCTCGCAAATTATGCTGCAAATGAACCGAGAATCGGCAGAGTGCAGCTAATCCGCATCGGAAAAGACGCAGCAAAGAACGACCGTTTTAAGCGGCTGGACCTTGCAAAAGGCACTATCCGAAACAAAGTGCTGGCAGCCATCAACACAGATGAGTTAGACCATATCTTTGACACGGATGGTGTGTTTGAAGACTAAATTTATGTAGACAGGGGTTCATTATGAAACTTATTAATGCCACAACAGGCTCTTACAATTTTATAGATTTATTTGCAGGAGCCGGTGGATTATCCGAAGGCTTTATCCAAGCGGGCTTTTCACCTGTGGCACATGTGGAAATGAGCCCTTATGCAGCTCGGACATTGGAAACACGAACGGGATATTATTCTCTCAAGGCACAGGGAAAACTCGATATTTATAGAGATTACATTAGCGGGAAAATAACTCGCGATGAATTTTTGAAGCATATTCCAGAGGAACATCTGAAATCTGTTTTCTGCGAAACGATGTCCGATGAAACTCTTCCGGGACTGTTCAAGAACATTGATGAGATTCTGCAACAAAAAGGCATTAAGCAAATTGATGTTATTATCGGCGGACCTCCGTGCCAGGCCTACTCTTTGGTTGGAAGAGCCCAGAGCAAACACATGGAAACGCCAATGTCCAAGGATCCACGAAATGATCTCTACAAGCTATATGCAAGGTTCCTGCAGAAATATCAACCGAAGATGTTTGTCTTCGAAAATGTTATGGGAATCAAATCTGCAAATGGCGGTGAAACTTGGCTGAAAGTTCAAGAGGCACTTCGCGCTGTTGGCTATGAGATTGAGTGTCATGAACAGAATTCAAAGAATTTCGGCGTACTGCAGAATCGCAGAAGAATGATTATTGTCGGATGGCTAAAGGATAGTGGCTTTGCTTATCCACAGTTTGAAAAGAAAACGGCAAATGCAACAGTTGCTGATATTCTTCGAGATCTGCCCCCCCTGCATCCTGGCGAGAAATCCGGAGAGTACGGCTCAGATAAAATAAGCGATTATCTGAAAGAAACTGGTATTCGCAAAAAAGGCGATATCCTGACACATCATTGTGCAAGGCCAAATAAGAATAGAGATATTGAAATTTACCGGCGCACGATTGAACTCTGGAACGATGGGCATAAACGCCTAAATTATAATGACCTGCCGGATGAATTAAAGACCCACAGAAACAGAAAGTCTTTCTTAGACCGATTCAAGGTTGTCGAGGGCGATGAGCCATGCTGTCACACTATGCTGGCGCATATTTCAAAGGATGGCCATTACTTTATTCATCCGGATATAGAGCAGCATCGTTCCATCACGGTCCGGGAGGCAGCCCGCATCCAGTCGTTCCCGGATGACTATTACTTTGAAGGACCAAGAACTGCTCAATTTGTACAGATAGGCAATGCGGTTCCGATGTTGATGGCTAAAGGCATCGCAGAAGGAATCGCCCACGAATTAAGTCAGGAGGATAAGGATGGAAAACAATCTCCTACTTGAACAGTACAGCTGGTATAAAAAGCAGCAATTAGCTGAATCTCCATTCAAGTGCCTGCTGAATGCAGATATTGAGCCGAATCCCCATCAGGTCAATGCCTTTTGTGCTGCCATCCAGGCATTAAAGACTGGCGGCATCATCTTGGCAGACGAGGTTGGTTTGGGTAAAACGATCGAAGCCGGATTGGTGCTGAACTATGTTCTGGATAACGGGGCAAAAAAGGTGTTGATTGCTCTTCCGGCTACGCTGAGAAAACAGTGGGAAGTCGAGCTTTCAGAAAAATTTGGACATCAAGCTGTCATATTAGATCGGTATACCGTCGAACATGACAGCGCGGATGTGCGAGGACACCTTGAAAACAATGCTGAAATCAGCATTGTCATTACTTCCTACGATTACTCATCGAAACTGATGAAACGGTTCCCGCATGTAAAATGGGACTTTCTGATCATTGATGAGGCGCATAATCTGCGAAATGTTTTTCACGGAACAAAGCGGGCAAAGAATCTTTATGACCTAACGCATGGAATTCCAAAAATCCTTTTGACTGCTACTCCGCTGCAGAATTCTCTGACGGATCTTCACGGCTTGGTCTCTTTTATTGATCCTCGTATCTTTGGGTCAGAGAAAGTTTTCAATCGTCGGTTTGTAGATGGCGGCGATTATGAAGAGTTAAAGCAGGAACTCCAGCCAGTG
>ERZ835980.2555-NODE-2555-length-16135-cov-3.014739_pt1 | contig 16135 bp, 37 predicted proteins | sample MGYA00519943_ERZ835980 | MGnify/ENA primary metagenome ERZ835980 (study PRJEB31850, sample SAMEA3708791) | human gut metagenome | biome: human gut; feature: human-associated habitat; material: faeces | place: China | collected 2014 ... | reverse complement strand
GTTAAAGCCAATCATAAAGAGGCTTGCATTGATACATCATATTATGATGTCTTAGTGGATAAAGCTTCGAAGGAAATTAGAAAATATGGCGATTTAGATTTGTTTATATCTGAAGAACCATATATTTCAAAAAATATTATTCCTGTTAATAATGCGCAAAATTTACAAAGTGTATTATGAAACGGAGGAATTAAGTATGTTAAAATTTAAAGAATCTTTAAAAGAAAAAATTGTAAATTGCAAGGAAGGAGTTAGTGACTTTTATGAAGAAAATAAACTTGGGATAGCTTACGCAGCTGGTATATTCGCAGGAGCTGCAATAAGCTTTGTAGGGTTTACTATCGGACATAATCAAGGAGTTAAAAACTACGAATTAGCTTTATACAATAAAATTATTGAAGAAGCAATTAAAGAAACAACTAAATAATTCAATAGAAATAGAGATCAAACATGGTCTCTATTTTTGTTTTAGAAAAAAGAAAGAAGAGGAAAGAAAAATGAGAATTGAATTTAAAGAAAACAATGGAAGAGAATTAGTAAGCGTAGAAGATGGTAGAGTCGCTTTAAAAAACTTTAGAGGGGATAAATTTGGTAATGGCGGAAAACGTTCATTTTGTTTAGTTATTCCAACTGAAGAAATCAAAGATGAATTAATTAAAAGAGGATGGAATGTAAGAATTAAACCACCATTCCACGAAGATGAAGAACCATTTATGTATCTGCCGATTAATATCAATGACTTCAAAGACGACGGAAGAGGTCCTAATGTTTATATTAAATCAGGAAGTAATCCTTTATACAAAGTTGAATCAAATAACCGTTTAGACAGTTTACAAGATATGAGCATTGCTGGAGTAGATTTGTATTTTAGACCATATGACAATCCTGAAAGAGGAACACGTACAGCTTGGGCACAAAGTGTAAAAATTTATCAAAGAATTACTGATCCATTCTATGAAGATTATGAAAATGAAAATCATAAAGATCCAAGTGACTTTGATGAAGAGGCGTTTTAAAGGTAATCATTATGGATGGTAATGAATTATATAAAGAAGTTCATTTTAATGAATATTGTAAAAGTTGCAAGTATAAAGAAAAAGAAGAATGGAAAGATCCTTGTCATACATGTTTATCAATTCCTTGCAATATAGATTCGCACAAGCCATTAAATTATGAGGAGGATAAAAATGATTAGTGAAATAATTAGTTTTATAGTTTGCAATCCTTTTGTAATGAATACTTTATGCATTGGTGTTCCAGTGTTAGCTATAATATTGGGCACTATCAAAATAAAAGGTATTTTACAGGAGTAGCACCATGAGTGTAGGTTTATATGATTTTCAATTAGAAGCAATATCTAAAATGCATAATGGCTGTATCTTATGTGGTGGTGTTGGGACTGGAAAATCTAGAACTGCTTTAGGATATTATTATAAAGAAAATGGCGGAGATTTAACATCGGATACTTATGTTCCAATGAACGATCCGCCACAAAATTTATATATAATTACAACTGCACGAAAACGTGATACTCATGAATGGCTTGGTGATATGGCGCCATATTTATTATCAACTAACGAAGAAGTCAATTTATATTCTAATAAAGTAATTGTTGACTCTTGGAATAACATTGAAAAATATAAGGACGTCACCAAGTCCTTTTTTATTTTTGATGAGCAGCGTGTTGTTGGATATGGGAAATGGTCTAAAACCTTTATACATATTGCTAAGCGCAACAATTGGATATTATTGAGCGCAACGCCAGGAGACCAATGGTCTGATTATGTTCCTGTATTTATTGCAAATGGATTTTACAGAAACAAATCAGAATTTATCAACGAACACGTCATATATTCTAGATTTACAAAATATCCAAAAATCGATAGATATATGGGTGTATATAAACTAAATAAATTAAGAAATCAATTGCTTGTTGATATTTCGGTCAAGAGACATACTGAGCCTCATCATATTTACGTTAGGCATAGCTATGATATTAAACAATATCGTAACGCTTTGAAAAATAGATGGGACCCATATAAGAATGAACCTGTAAGCAATCCAAGCTCAATGTGCTATATTTTAAGAAAAATAGTTAATTCTGATGAATCTAAGCAAGTTGCATTACTTGAAATCATGGAAAAGACACCAAGAGCGATTATATTTTATAACTTTAATTATGAATTAGAGATATTAAAAAACTTAGATTACGGAAACGATTATGAAATAGCTGAATGGAATGGACGTGTTCATCAAGAAATACCTGACGGTAATAAATGGGTATATTTGGTTCAATACACTGCAGGATGCGAAGGATGGAACTGTGTTAAAACCGACACGATTATATTTTATAGTCCAAATTATTCGTATAAAGTAATGAAACAAGCAAGTGGTCGAATAGATAGATTAAATACTTTATACCATGATTTATTTTATTACCATTTACAAAGTAGCAGTAGTATTGATTTGGCCATTAGAAGAGCTTTAGATACTAAAAAAGAATTTAATAAGCGAAAATTTACAAATTGGTAAGAAGAGGAGAATTGAAGAATGAGTTTAGAATATGATAATTATTTAAAAGAGCACAAGGCAAATGTTGCGGCAGCGTTAGTTTGGCTCCAAGATAATTTGCCAGAGGTATTAAATTGTAAAGATGAAGACGGAAACGATTTTGACTGGGAATGGCAAATCGTTTTAAAACATGATGCTAGTAAATCGGATCCTGAAGAATATGATGCATATGACAATTATTTCTACGGAAACAAATCTTTTGAAAATACTCAAAAGTTTAATTTGGCATGGTTACGTCATATTCATGTGAATCCACATCACTGGCAACATTGGGTATTAATTAATGATGAACCTAAAGAAGGAACTATCTGTTTAGATATGCCTTACAATTATATTATTGAAATGATTTGCGATTGGTGGTCATTTAGCTTTAAAACTGGTAACTTATCGGAAATCTTTAATTGGTACGATAAACACAAAGCTCATATTTTGTTAAGTGATGATACTCGTGAAATAGTTGAAGATATTTTAGGTAAGATTAGAAAAAAAGTCGAAGGTGTTGTCGAATAATGTGGAGAGTAGTTTTAACCATATTTAGTTTATTTTGGATTGGGATACAATTGACATATTTAGAGGCAGACAATCCAGTCGCTTGGATATTTTTGATAGGCGATGTGATATTAGGTTTGTCTCTTTTTATTATAACGTGGTGCCAAGAGATAGAAAAGGGAGACAATAAAAATGAAAAAGATAAATTTTAATTCAATTGTAAAAGTTAAATTAACAGATTTTGGAAAAGATATTTATTATCATAAAGATGACGAATTGATTTTAAGAGGTTTTAAAAATATTACACCAAAAATGCCAAATGAAGACGCAGGAGGGTATACAAGTTTTGCATTGCATGAATTTATGAAATTATATGGATCTTATTTATATCCAGGGTGCAGTAAAGGAAATGTTGTGAAAGATATTTCCTTTTACTTTGAAGATATTGATGTTGAAAACGCAGATAATATGTATGAGCCTTTATACATATTAGTTAATAGAAAAAACCCGTCTTTTAATCTTTGGCGTTCTAAATTTGGTTATTTTGAAGCATTTCCAAAGGAAGTCGACCCAAATAATAGAGTTTTATGCGATTTTGGAGGATATTTAGATGAGTAGCATTGATGAAGAAAAGATTAGAAAATTGAACAGAATTAATAATGACGTGAAAATTGCAAAACACATATGCGATAATTTGAAAAAATATTCAGGGGATAATAAATATACAGTAAAAATTGACATTTATTATGAATCTTGCGGTTTTCATGCATGTGAATCGATTAATGGAATTGATGCTAGAGCAATATTAGCATCTTTATTAATACAAAAAGAAGAATTAGAAAATGAAATTAAAGGAGAGATTAAAAATGAAGGAAATTAAATTTAACGAATTAGTAACATTTTTAGTAGCAAATATGATAAGTGTTAAAGTAGAAACGACAATTCCCGGTATCGTAATTGTATTCATCGATGCCAAAAAAGATAAAGAAATATGTAAATATCTTATACTAATACCTATTGATATTAAAACTGTAAAAGATGTTTTGATGTGGTTATGTGAGCATCCTAAGTGTCTGCAAACTATCAAAAATGACATTCTAAAGTATCGTCTTAATCATGAACCTATGTATTTATTGACATATTCTGATACCACTTGGATATTCTCAAAACATGATGAGGAATGTTGTAGAGATATTATGATAAAAATAATAAACTCTATATTTGGTCTTGATAGTTATATCGATGATGAACCTCATAATCCTAATATTGATTATATTGAATTTATTTTAACTAAGTTAACTCGTCGAGATATTTTAGAACAACTTGCAGAAGAAGCTAGTGAATTGGCTGAGGTTAGTAATCGTATTTCTATATGCGCAAATGACCTAGGTAAATCGGCAATCAAATTGATTAGATCTACTGAAGATACAAATAATGTTACGCCAATGGAGTGCAAAGATGTTGTTAGAGATATTAATGTTGTTGCATATTCAATTAATAATCATAGAACGACAAAATTAGAAGAAGAATGTGGCGACGTAAATATGTGTTTGGATTTATTACATCATATTGATGATGGCGAACCAATTGAAAAATTTGAAACTTTAAATAATCCTAAATGGAAGCGCTGGGCTGAACGTTTAGGATTTATTAGTTTTTAGGAGGGCAACAAGATGACTGTTGATGAATTTAAAGACTTTTTAATAAAAAATAACATTAAATTAGACTTTGATTGGGCTATTGATTTACATGAAATAGGCTGTACCTATACGCTAGATGAAAGAAAACTACTTTACGATGATATACTGATTGACCCGCATGTTCATATGTCAAATAGTAAGGATGCAATGGATCATTATTTACATGCTATAAAAGCACAAGGAAAAATTGATGAGATTCATGAAGATTTAGTTACAATATTACATGGTGATCTTCCTGATTTAGATGATTACAAAATTTGTGAAGTTGAGTCGTCTAATGGTTCTAATGATAGTGGAATGTCTATTGATGAATTTAAAGAATTTTTAGAAAAGAATCATGTCATCATAAAATTTGAATTTATACATGATGGTTTAAATATAAAAGGATTAAAAGGGAAATTCTATCATTATGAAAAACCTCTTTTTGTTAACTATATAACTAAGATTGATATTTGCAACATTGGCAGCGTGTCTAAACAAAAATTCACAGATATTTTAATCCAAGCGCTAGCAAAAGACTCAAAAATCGATGAAATGTATAATGAACTTGTTTCGAAATTATCCAAGGATGATGGAGAAAAAATGAAATTTTGTGAAATTGAATTGCCTGACGGTCTTAAAGATAGCGAAACGTCTATTGATGATACTCAAAAGGAAATAGAAGGCAGATTAGAAGAAGCGGAAATACCTGACGGAAAAGAAACATCAATCCGTGAAGAAACATTAGATGCTGCTAAAAGATGTGTTATGGGTGATAGAGAGCAAGATTACGGTACTCCTGAATCTAACTTTGCTACAATTGCTAGTTTCTGGTCTGACTATTTAGATATGGATATTTCAGCTCAACAAGTGGCAGACATGATGATTCTAATGAAGATTTCAAGAATTAAAAATGGTGGTGGAACTGGCGATAGTTATGTTGATATTGCTGGTTATGCCGCATGTGGTAATGAGATTTTGAATAAAGCGCATAAATAACACTCTATATTATGAGGAGGATTGCTTATGATAGAAATACAATATTGTAGAGACGGAGTGGAAAAAGACATACGATATTTTAAAACAGTAATTGAATATGTCAATTGGATACGTCTCGAAAGGGTAATATGTCCAGAAGTAAAAGTTCTAAGTAAGAGAAGAGTTTAGCAAAGGCTCTTCTTTTTATTTTACGCGAAAAATACAATTTATATAATGAGAAATAGATAGCTCAATGGTAGAGCGCCTGACTAAACCTCAGGAAATATCGGTTCAATTCCGATTCTATTTCTTTTTATTTTTATCATAGAAACAAGGGTTTTATATTGATTTGAAAATTATGATTATTTTGGTCAATTTGGTTTGTTATTAGATTTATGAGTTTTTGTATAAGCATAAGCAATACAGATGGATGGAACACAAATACATAAAGCAACGCACGCTTGGGTATTTAAATTCCAGTCAATTTTCGGTGGGATGAAATTTGATGGTAGCTTTTCGTTCATACAATTACCTCCTTTCGAATTAGTATAGAATCCTTGTTTGTTTGATAAAAATCTATCAAACAGAATTATAGCTATATAGCTGAAAAAATCAATGAAAAGGAGAGAAAAAGATTATGAAAATTAAATTTGGAGATTTAGCTAGAGTAGATGGAGGTGCGACTGAAGATATTATTGTTAAATCATCATTATTAAGTCAAACAAAAGATATTTTAATCGGTGGAGGAATGATATTATTAGGAGTAGGTTATTTATGTTGTGCAGCATTCACTAATGGTGTTAGAGAAACTCAAAACGCTGAGCAAAGAGCTTATAAAAATGCAGGATATTTAGATGAAGATGGTTGCGCTACAGTCATTACACCTGATTTAGCAAATCAACTTAAAGGAGAAGAATAATGGATGATTTATGGACTATATTAGCCTCAATCATTGTAGTGGTCGGGCTTTTATTTGTGGTATGTCTTGGGTGGGGCATACCTTTTTCTTTTGGTAAAGCAGTAGGTATTTGGGCAGGACTAATGCTAATTGGTATTACTAAAAAAATTATATTTGGTTGATTAGAGGTGACTAATATGTTTGAAGGGTTACCAAAAATAAATAAAAAATTGATTATGTCTGTGGATAAATGTACTGAAGATTTGTGTTTATTACGCCAGCAAATGGATGCTATATGCGAACTGGCAAATTTTGAAACAAATCAAAAAATTCTAGAAGAGATATTTAAATTTACTAATTATGAGGTCAATGTAAATAACTATGCGGCTTTATTGCTTAGCGGAACTTTATTAATTGAGGAGGCTATAGGTACAAGTTGTAGGTATTTGCATGTTTGTTTCCATGGAGAACATTTAATGAATATTAGAGTAACATCTGAAGTTCTTTGCCCTAGAGGAACTATTAGGGATAAAGTTGGATATAAATATGTAACTAAAATTTATGTTGAAAAATAAAGGAGAGTGTATGTTATGGAGGATAAAGTTGATGCTCTTATAAAACGATTAGGATGGTGCAAAAAAGTAGATAATGGAATAACCTTGAAATATTTCAAAGGAATTCGAGAAGGTGATTATATATACTATTATGCAGTTACTATTAAAGATGGAAAAATAAAAACTAGTGGTGTGGTAAGTAAGCATTATTGCCTAATGGAACCTTTGGAGTATGAATTATCAGAGAAAGAATCATTATTATTTGAATTGATAAGAGCTTATCAAGAGATAAATATTTTGAAAAAGGAGAGATAAAGATGGATGTATTAAATGAGTGGTTAAAAGAATATAGGAATATTGAATGTATTATAAACGGTAGAGAAATCGATGATGTTACCGAAAGAATTATTTGTAGAGATGGTTATAGCTTCTCATGTCAAGCGAACCAGTATACTTATTGCAATCCTAGAAAATCTGGTGCGCACCCATATTCTAGTGTTGAATTAGGATATCCTAGTGAAAAGGATACGATAATAAACAGTTATGCTGAAGATAGTAAAGCTGAAAAAAATGAAGAAGGTTACGTCGATACTGTCTACGGCTATGTGCCAGTCCAAACGGTTATTAAATTAATCAAAAAACATGGCGGGTTTAAAGATGGCCCTAGTACAGCTGATATTAATATTTTAGAATCGGGCTATAAGTTAATCGAACCGGGTGCTGATGGACACTTAACTTATTTAAAACGTATTAATGACAATAAGATGCGAGTGATTGATATTAGCAAAAAAGATTACAAAGTAGCATGCTATAGTAAACATATTATTGGTTCTAGTAAAGTTACAACTATGACTAAAGCTGAAAAAAGATTATTTAATGCTAAGTTAGAAGATTTAGGAAAAGAATCTAGACGTGACATGATTCATAAAATGGATCCGGATGTTCGATTCGATAAATGTAACGGATGCCCATATTATTATAGTGAACCAAACTTATGTATGTATGGCGAAGGGGATTTTCCTGATGATTGGGAAAAGAAATGCGAAGAATAAAAAGGAGAAAGAAAATGAAAAATAAAATTTATGTGGTTTACGGTGAAACATACTATTATGGATATGGGTCATACATAGGATTATTTGGTGTATTTTCATCTAAAGATTTAGCAGAAAAAGCTAAAAACAAAATGGTTAAGAAACTATTTGAGAAAAATAAAAATGATAGTTGGTCAACTATAACATCAACAGATGACATTCGTGTTTATATCGAAGAGATTGAAGAAGATAAGATGCTTAATATAGAATTAGGCGGTTACGCTGAATAAAAAGGAGAGTAAAGAAAATGAGTATGTATAAATGGGCTAAAAAAGAAGTAGAAATTGCTTGTAAAAAAGAAAATCCAGACAGAAAAGAAGGAGAATTTGATTATGGATGCGGATGTTATGAAAGTGCATTAAAAGCATTTAAATCATTATGCGATGACGGACATAGCGGAATGAGCATAAGCATTACAAAAAATATTTTAAATCGATTGATTGATGGTAACCCATTAACACCTATTGAAGATACTGAGGATATTTGGAGTATAAATTCTTATAGAAATGACGAAATGCATTTCACTTCATACCAATGTTCTCGCATGTTTTCTTTATTTAAATATGTTTATGATGATGGTCATATTGAATATAGTGATAATAATAGATTTGTATGCTGCACTACGAATGGTGGAACGTATCATTGCGGATTTATCGAAGATATAGCAACCGAATATGTTGATAAAATTACGATGCCATATAGTCCTTTATCAAAACCAATTTATATATACGCCAATGATTATTTATATAATCCAGATAATGGCGATTTTGATACTATAGGCATATTCTCTATAGATACACCAGATAAAGGAGTAATCGAAGTTAATAGATATTTTAAATTCGATGAACAGGATTATAAATGGGTTGAAATTGATAAAGTTACGTTTGACAAACGTGTTGAAGCTCATGAGCAAAGATTAAAGGAGAGATAAAGATGGATGTATTAAATGAGTGGTTAAAAAAACATAGGAATGTTGAAACAATTATGGATGGTGTTAAACGAGATTGTGTTATCAAGAGAATTGTATGTAAGGATGGGTATAGCTTTTCTTGTCAAGTTAATGAGTATGCTTATTGTAACCCGAGAAAATCAGGAGCATTTCCATATTCTAGTGTAGAACTTGGCTTCCCTAGTGACGGTGATTCCTTGATTGATGCTTATGCTGAAAATCCTAATGCGTCAAGAGATGAAGACGGATTTATTAAAACCGTATATGGTTACGTTCCAATTAAGACTGTAACCAATTTGATTAAGAAACATGGCGGATTTGAAAATGGTCCCGATAAAGCAGATATTGATATTTTGAATGAAGATTTTAAAATAATTAAACCTAGTTTTGGCAAACATATTACTTATGCAAAACATATTACTAATCACATTGTAAGGGTAATCGATATTAATAAATCAACATTAGAAATCAAATGCTATCACAAACATATAATGGGGGATATTAAATATTCAGTTATGACTAAAGCTGAAAAAAGATTATTCAACGCTAAGTTAGAAGAAATAGGAGAAGGAGAATAGAAAATGATTAAATTAGAATATACGGTAGAATCAAGCCCTGATCAAATGATGTTTGTTATTGAGGGTATGAGAAATCCAATGAATTCTTGGGAGAAGAGTGATAGTGGTGTTTGCTTGAAAAGTTTACCGTGTCACAGTTGTCATGAAAATAGAAACGACTGCAAGAAAAATATCGATTCCGGTTATGTTCTCGGAGAAAACGACCACTCTCTCATGCAGCGTTTAGCTAAGGCTGGAACTGACCATCGTAAGTTTATGAGAATGATGCCTGTCATGGTTAGAATCACTGCACCGTTATATTGGTGGAAAGAATTCGATACTTATAAGGTTGGTACTGTTGCTAATAGTTGTTCAACAATGCATAAAATTACTGAGAAAGCGTTTATTTTGAAAGATTTTAGTGTCGATAACTTAATTGATACTTGTCTGCTTGAAAGTATTGTTAATGAACTGAATATTTATAGAGATATTTACATTAACTATGATAAACAAACTGATAAGTATAAAGCTGAATTCTCAAAGAAAGACATTTGGTGGCAACTTATTCAATTGTTGCCAAGCAGCTATAACCAAACTCGTAATGTTATGCTGAATTATGAAGTGTTGTATAACATGTATCATGCTAGAAAAAATCATAAATTAGATGAATGGAGAGAATTCTGTAAGTGGATTGAAACTTTGGAATTCTCATTTTTAATCACAGGAGAAAACATTCTAAAAGAAGGATTAGAAGAAGGTCTTCAACCGGGAGCGTAAACTAATGGTAAGAATATTTATGGCAGATATGATTGTTTCAATATGGTATAGACTGTTTGATTATTTACTTGTATTGCTCGGTAGACTCCGTATTATGTATGAATTTATTATCAGGAAGTTATTAGGAGGTAAGCAATAGTGGCGGGCATATTTATAGCAGTTGCGATTGTTTTAATATGGTATAAGTTATTTAATCTTTTACTGTATTTATTATTAGTTGCATTGTTATTTATGATTTTAAATTTTATATTTTATTAGGAGAAGAAAAATGCTAGATTTGATAATTGTAATTACAACGATGATTTGCGTATGGTATGGATATTGGTATTGTGCACTAATTGCATTATTCTTTGCTATTATTTTGGAATTAGTTACTTAGGAGGATTAATAATTATGGATATTTGGGTTAGAAGTCAGGATAAAGAACTTATTTGCACGGTTAATACTTTAAAACTTTATACTGATTGGGATATAAATAAAAGTGCGATATTTGGGTATGACACGATACATAATGGGTATTGTTTAGGTATTTTTAAAAATAAAGAAACGGCTTTACAAGTTATTGACGATTTCCAAGAACATGTAATTGAAACACAAAGAGAATTTTTATTTAATTGCGCTCGCTCATGTGCGGTAACACCAGTTAATTATGAAGTTTTCCAAATTCCAGAGGATAAAGATGTTTGATTTGTTTATAAGATATTGTCGGATGGTAAATTGTAAACCAACCTTACATTTAACTCCACAGTTTTGTAAAGAAAATGATTTGACTGTATCGGAGTGTACATTTATATTTGATCATTTCAATCAGTTAAAAGAGGAGTATGGAAAATTATATTATGCTTCAAAGGGGCTTAAGAAAAAAGTCCCTTTTGAGTATTTAGAAGTTTTATATAAATTATATGGAGGTGTTGAAAATGAAAGTTAGAGATTTTTATGAGTTGTCTGATTTCGGTACGCGAATGGAGATTAATATTGTAGATAATGATACTAACGAATGTATATGCCGCGGTGATGAGCACACCTATTACGATGAAAAAAAGAACAAACATATTGATGAATGATCTGAGGAAATTCTAAATATGGAAGTTATAAGCATTTTCAATCGTAGTGATTTTAATCGTATTGAATTAGGAATTAAAAAGGAGAATAAGAAAAAATGAAAGTAATTGATTTATTAGAAAAAGCGGATATGGATGATCTTGAATTTATAGATATTTTCTCAAAAGATGAAGATGGTTTATGTGGGGTTGTACAACCTGATAGATGGCGTGAATTTCTACCGGAGAAAGTTTTAAATTCAGAAGTGTTTAAATTTTCGCCAAACTACATAAGCAGTGAACCCGGGCTAAACATTTATATTAAGGATGAAGAAAGTAAGTTGGAAACGTTCTGTGAAAATGACATTGTTGGGTTCACTAAAGAAGATGAAGTTAATTTATCGAATTTACTCGAAGGACTTCATAAACAAATTATGGCTAATGAAAAGAAACATGACGATACAGTCGATTCATCTATCTTTGCAAAACAAGAACTTGATAAAGTGATTATTAAACAAAAATCGTTAGTGGATGAAATTGAGGAAATTATCAAAAATAATCCGGATACTGTAATTCAAGTAACTTTTGGGGGTAGCAAGATTTGCGTGATGGTATATTCTAATTATCTTCGAGCCACTAACTTTAAAAACTTGTCGCTACACGCTTCCGTTAAAGATATTTTGGATGCTATAAAAGATTTGGTTAGATTAGCTGAAAAGGAGGAAAAAGAAAATGGGTGTACGTTAAAGTTAAAGATTTAATACAATTATTTGAAAACGATAAAGATTCAGCACCTGGAAGAATTGCAATTACCTGTGAATCAGAGGATAAACTTTTGATGGAGTGCAGTTTTGAAAGTTGGAAAAATATTAATGAATCTATATTAAACGCTAAAGTCAATAGTTGCTATGTATTGCGTAGTATATATATGCAAACTCTGGGTATCGATATTGGAAGTTTATCATGAAAGATGTTTTTAGAGACTTTATAACATCATTAATTAAATATAGTTCGTTAGCAGGTTTGATATTTGCGGTTATATTTCTCGGAATCGTATTACTAGGCTGTCTGACACTGGCGTTTTTATTAAGCACGGCTTATGGAACAATAATGATGATATTAGCGATTATATTTTCCGTACTCATTTGGGCGTGGTATATTTGGCTTATATAACTAGGAGGAATGGTAATGGAAACAGTTAAAGATATTTTAGATTTGATAAAAAGGTCGATTAAATTTATTATAGGATTCTTTTTAATTATTTTTATTCATTTTGGATTAATTTAGGAGGAATAATGATGGAAACAGTTAAAGATGTTTTAGAACAATTTGAAAATGGTAATCAAGCGAAATCGGACGCGGTTCAAATAAGACTGGAAGATAATTATGTGTATGTAGAGCACTGCACTTTTAATAGTTTTAAACATTTTAAAAAGCATTTATTTAATCGTAGGGTTCTGACATATACCATACTTCGTACTCATGAAGAGCGATTGTTAACCATGTATATTGAGTACTAACATATGCGAGAATTATTTTTGTTCGATTTGGATTAATTAAGGAGGAAGTAAATGAAAGAAAGTGAGTTTAAGTTAATTGATATTTACAATTGGATAAATACAAAGATTGAGGCTGGTAAATAATCCAGTCTCTTTTTTATTTATATTTTTGAAAGGTGTGAAGATTATGAAATTAGTAAAGAAAATTATTATTGTTGTCGTTGTTGTTTGGTTAATATTTGGATGGTTGTTAGGAGTATCATGTTCTAATTTGAATAAAGTTTACGCATTAGATAATGTTGAAGAAAATGTAGTAAAAATGGATATTGATGATGCCGACTCTTTTGGTGTTAGCAAAGTTGATGAAAAAAAGATCGAGAGGGAGTGTCCCACCGATAAGTTGGTTGAGAACGTCTCGAGAGAGACCGAGCAAGTAGAACAAGAACCAACACAAGAAAACGTTGCTGAGGATGTTGAACCTATTGAAATTTGGATTCCTGAAGAACCTGAAGATAATATTGTGGAATTGACCCCTTTAGAACAAATTGCCGCAGGTGGGTCGATGGAAGAAAAAATTAGAATCGCCTGTGATATTTATGGAGCTGATTACAATATTACTTTAGCTATTGGTCGTTACGAAACTGGATGGTGGAGTTCGTATGCTTGTACTGTTAAGAATAATCCGGGCGGTATGAGTAGAAATGAAGTTCCTATTTATTATGACACTATCGATGAAGGAATTGATGCGTGGGTGCAGAACTTAGCTAATAATTACTTTGCTATTGGGTTAGATACACCTGAGAAAATAGCAGAAAAATATTGCCCTAATAATAGTGGGTATGCAAGTTATTTAAGAAAGATGATGAGTTATGGAGGGTAGAGAAATGAATGAAATAAAAATAGCAATAAGATTTGCTAGTATGATTTTAGGTATTGCTTTATATGTATCCATCGCGTTAATTATGATTATTCTTTGGGCAATTAGTTAGGAGGAAAAATAAGAATGGAAATCGTTTTAATGTTTGGGTTATTTGTGGTGCTAATTTTAGGATTAGTGTATTTAGATAATTAACAGGAGAGGAATATATGGAAGATAAAATTAGAAATTTATTATGGTCATTTTTACTCAGTCCGTTAAGTACATTAGCTGTATTTGGTGGTTTTTTTAGTTGTATAATGGCGCCAGTTTACAATAGTGCTTTATTAGCATTCATTGGATTAGGGATCATTATATTTGTATATTTTCTTACTATTTTGCTTGGCGTACTTGACGATAGAGATTTCCAAAGAAAGAGTGTAAAACGTATTGAGGAATTAAATGAATTTAGAGAAAAGATGAGAGGTGATAATCATGAGTAAAGTTAATGAATACTGTAATTCTCTTAGTAGATATTTATGCTATCTATTAAGGCATCATCCTGAAGGTTTACATATGGATGAATACGGTTATGTATTAGTTAATGAATTGGTTGAGCATGTTAACACATGTAGTAAATTTCGTATTGACGAAAAGATGCTTATAGATATTGTTAAGCATGATGAAAAACAAAGATATTCAGTTAAGCATTCATTTAAAGGTAAAATCATTAAATGTAATCAAGGTCATTCCATCCCTTGGATTAAGATGGAATTGGATACTACTGATATTACACCACCAAACGAATTGTATCACGGAACTACCGGATATGCTTACTTTCATATCGATAGAAGTGGCTTTATTAAAAGAATGGAACGTAATGCCATTCATTTAACCGCCGATATTCGTATGGCTTGGAAATCAGCTAAGAGACGGAAAAATGAAACTCCATTGGTATTAGTTATTGATACTGAACAAATGATAAAAGATGGGTACAAATTTGGAGTAACTGAAAATGGGGTTTGGTGTATTGCAGACGGCCCTAGGTATGACATTTCGACTCAGTATATTAAAAGAGTTGAAGAAAGAGAAAAATCTATTTGTAAAAACTTTGAGGTTGTAATAGACGAAAGTTATTTGAATCCTGGTGATCCACGATTGGTAATTTACATATCTGATGAATACAATGAACTAAAAAGATATATTATGGAAATCAAACAGATGTACACCGACGTTGGTTTAGATTTTAATTGGACATTAGGCATTATTATTAAAGATGTAATTAGATATTTAGAGAATGACTACTACCTTACATTAGATATTAAAAAAGCCATTGCTAAACAAATTAAGAGTTCTTATGAAAAATATCAAAAGGAGCATGAGTAATGGATGAAATTTTATTGTTATTAGTGGTGGTAATTATTGCGTTAGTATTTGCAGAATATTTAGATAAGTAAGAAAATAATAGGAGAGATTAGATTATGGAAAGAAAAGTTTGGACTAAAGATGAATTTTTAAATAAGTATGACGAACTGAGAAGTCAGGGTTTGAATTGTATAGAAATAAAAGAACAATTTGATATGGATTATATGAACATTGATAATTTTAGGGATTTACGTAGATATTTTATGTTTTTTTCAGATGATAAATATGTGAATGAAATTATTGAACGACTTAGAAAGAGTATTGATGAATTTGGAGCAATGTATATAAATAAAAAGTTTCGGGCGCCAGTTGATCCAATGGGTGTTTTTGAGATAGCAGTTGCAGTTTTAAAAAATGAAGGTTATGAAGAGTGGTTTATGTGTATTGGTAAGAGTGAAGAAGAGAAAATGGTATATCGTTTGCTAGCATCTTCAAAAATTGGTGATGTAAATATTTTGGAATTTGTTAAGAAAACGGGACACTTAGTAGTTGATAAATCTTAAAAATAACAGTCATTTTTGTGGCCACTTTTAGTTTTCAAAAGTGGGCTTTTGGTCAGTTTTGGGCCACTTTTATATTTTTGTGGGCAGTTTTTTTAGTAAAAATGGTCGATTTTAAAGATTTTTGTGGCCATTTGGCCACTTTTTGCCCACTTTTATTTCAAAACTGGGCAGTAAAAAACCTTGATATAATCAGCGTTTTTTTGATTTTTGCCCACTTGCCCACTTTTTTTACTATATTTATAAAAATTTGTAAATTTCAATAAATATAT
>ERZ835980.2530-NODE-2530-length-16312-cov-2.943286_pt1 | contig 16312 bp, 13 predicted proteins | sample MGYA00519943_ERZ835980 | MGnify/ENA primary metagenome ERZ835980 (study PRJEB31850, sample SAMEA3708791) | human gut metagenome | biome: human gut; feature: human-associated habitat; material: faeces | place: China | collected 2014 ... | reverse complement strand
TTCTGGAGCTTGAATGCAGTCATCACATCAAGAGTTCCGGTATAGGGGATGCCCATTGAGGATCTCGAAAAAACAGTGTTGTAAATGACGCATGCTGCCAGGTAACTTCCTTCTACGGTCGGGTGCGAATAGTCACCCATCAGAAGTTTGATCCCATACGAAGAATGGCTGCAGAGCAGAAATGCTGTGCCAACCGGAGCGACGAGAGCATTGTGCTCTTCGGCGATCTCCGCAATCGTACGGTTAAGAATACTCTGGTAATCAGAGCGGTTTGACACGGAATCGTACCGGTTATAATCATTATGCCATTTCCCCGGGGCCCATGTCTGATAAAGGACCATCTTTGCACCGCTGGCCTGAATATAAGGAGCCAGCTTGCGGATGGTTCTTTTCATACGCTGTGGTTTGGAAATCGGATAATAGCGTCGATCCTGCAAAATGACGTAATCCCATCGCTGCATACGCAGAAGCCGGTAAAGTTTTCTGCCGTTGGCAGTTGTAGGATTGCTTGTATTTTTCAGGGAATGTCCCGGATTGGTGAGTGACCTTACGATCACGTTCTGCCCGGAACTCTTGCACAGTTTCCGAAAAATATTTGGCATATGATTTCGCTGTGTATAGCTGTTTCCCACAAATAAAATGCGTGTGGGAGATGTTGGTGCTTCCCTGTGCCCTGCGGCATGTGCTGTGACAGGAATCCAGCACAGCATCATGGCAAGACAAACTATAAAAATCGATTTTTTGATCGGTAAAAACTTCTGCATCAGAATTCAGCAGCTGTCTGCAGGATCAGAACGGCATCGGAAGTGTCTGCAATACCGTCCTGGTTCATATCTGCACTTACGGTTGCAGCATCGTCCAGAGTATCAAGTTCAGCGGCAGAACGAAGCAGCAGTGCACTGTCGGCAGTAGTTACGCTGCCGTCGTTATTTACGTCGCCAAGCAGACGAACGTTTGCAACTTTTTCGGTCAGCAAGGTAACTGCATTGTTGATTGCATCCTGAAGTGCATTCGGGTTGTCATTCACTGCTTTTCCGGCAGCCAGAGCTTCTTCCAGACCGTTCAGTGTAGAAGATACATAGCTGTCTTTTGCAGCAACGATGGCTTCTGCTTTTGCGATGACAGCAACCAGAGCAGCTTTGTTTCCGACACGTTCCAGATTGGTGATCGCAGTGATGATATCAGCATATGCCTTGCCGATCGCCTCCGGTGTACGGTTCAGGTCATCAATGACGTCTTTTGCAGCATCCATTGCATCTTTCAGATCTTTATAGCTGTCGGATGTAAAGTCTTTTTCTTCCAGACCGCCTGCGGAAGCAACCAGTTTTTTCAGAGCGGCGAGGTCAGCTCTTTCAGCCATAGCAGCCAGTGCATCCAGCAGTGTGGAAGCAGCACGGTCAACTTCTGTCTGAGTAGCAGATGTGTTTGCATAAACAGCTTTTGCAGCTGTCAGAGCAGCTGTCAGATCTTCGGTGTTTTCATAATCAGCAGCACGTTCCAGAAGCTTGTCAGCAGCAACGATGGCAACGTTCAGATGTGTTTTCTGAACACCGTATGCCAGGTTGTTGACTGCATCGACCAGAGCGGACACAGCACTGTCCATTTCTGTGATGGAAGCATTGGATTTGTCAAGAACAGCTTTTGCAGCAGTTAAAGCACTCTTCAGTGCAGCTGCGGAATCTGCTGTATAAACAGAAAGAGCCGGATCCTGGGGGTCAGCAACTTCGTTTATCGAAGCGGCAGCCTTTGGTGCATCCGATTTTCTGGCCTTCAGAAGTGCTTTTGTGCGAAGCATGTCCGGAAGGAGCTGTTTGATCTCCTTCAGGAGTAGTCCCTGTTCTTTGAGTTCTTTGATACAGCTAAAAAGCTGTATATCTTCTTCCGTATAGTGCCGATGTCCCATCTCAGTGCGTCCGATCGGAAGATCAAGCTCTTCCTCCCAGTAGCGAAGAACATGTGATTCTACGCCAACGTGTTTGGCAGCTTCTGAGATCATGTAATGAACGTCGCCCATACGATAACCCCCTTATTAAAATAAGTATGTGATATAGATTGAGTACAAGTCTATTGTAGCATAAGAAGAAGAGATGGAAAGAAAAATCGTTCGACAAATGTTGCAGAGGGAAGAATGTCAGATAGGATGATGCTTACTGGATCTGTATTTGGTTCAGACGTATACATAAAAAGAGACGATCTTCAGATGAAAACCGTCTCTTTCTTACTGTCTTATTCAATCTACGTGTTCTGATTACTCAGCGCTGATTGCTCCTGTAGGACATGCTGATTCGCAAGCGCCACAGTCAACACATGCAGAAGCATCGATCTGCATATGATCTGCACCCATAGAGATTGCTCCTACTGGACATTCGCTTTCGCAAGCTCCGCAGCTTACACATTCGTCTGAAATTACGTGTGCCATGATATGTATCCTCCTTATTATTATGAAAAAGTTAAAATCGATATGCCTTTCGCATAACTTTATTCTAATACAGAACTTGAAAATATACAAGAGGAATTTATGCTTAAAAATAGATACAATTGAGTTAGAAATGTCAAACTAATAGCGCGAAATGGGCATTTCTTTGGTTAGAAATATAAAACCAAAAGGTTAGTAATATAAAACTTACAAATGAAAACAAAAAGAATTTATGAAATCTTAAGAAATTTTTCTACCTTTCCCGGGCGATTTGGTGTATAGTGGGTACTGTACCATTTTATAACCAATAATGAAACTGATTTTAAGATAGAGAAAGTGGAGTGGATTTATGAAAAAACGGTGGAGTATACTTTCGGCTGTACTTTGTGTGGCACTTTTGACTGGTGGATGTGGAACTGGAAGCAAGAATGATGCAGGTACAGGAAAAGAGCAGACATTCAGCCATGAGACAAGGGAAGAGAATGAGCATCAGAGTAACCTGGATGTTTTACAGCCATCTGCATATGGCAATGTGCAGGGACTGAATCTGGAGAAAGGAAGCTCGATTTCTATTATAGGAAGAGGAAGTTCTTCCGCATACTGGAAAGCTGTTCAGGAAGGTGCAAAGCAGGCGGTAGCGGATATTAATACAAACCTGGGATATAAAGGGAATGATAAAGTAAAGCTTGTTTATTCTGCGCCGGAGACAGAGAATGATGTAGATGATCAGGTAAATATTCTGGATGAGGAGCTTGCACGGTATCCGGTTGCGGTCGGGATCGCAGCAGTTGATTCAGGGGCATGTGAGGTTCAGTTTGATCTTGCTGCAGAGAATGGGATCCCGATCGTAGCATTTGATTCCGGGACCGATTATCAGAATATTGTATCCATGATTGATACAGATAATACAACTGCCGCTGCAACAGCAGCAAGTAAGCTGTGCAACAGTATCGGTGAGAGTGGTCAGATCCTTGTAATCGCACATGACTCCAAGTCTACTTCTTCTGAAGAAAGAGAGCAGGGATTTGTACAGGAAGTGGAAAAGAATGATCCGAATGTAACGGTTGCAGAGATCTGGCATCTGGATGATCTGGATGCGATCTCGAAAGAGATCAATGCAGATTCATCTGAAAAGAATTCCCAGGAGACTGCAGATAATGTGCAAAAAGCAGAGGAAGAGAACGCAGATAGCCGGGATACCCAGACGGCACAGCAGGATGCAATCAAGTATCTTCTTGAAAAGTATCCGGATGTAAAAGGAATTTTTGCAACCAATGAAACAGTAGCAGACCTTGTGGTGAATGTTCTGGACTCTATGGACAAAATAACGGGGGAAGACCGAATCAAGGTAGTGAGCTTTGACGGCGGGGAGGATCAGATGAAGCTTCTGGAAGATGGGAAGATTGATGGACTGATCGTTCAGAACCCATACGGAATCGGCTATGCAACGGTTGTTGCCTGCGCAAGAGCAGTGCTTGGTCAGGGAAATGAAGCAACGGTAAGTACCGGATATACCTGGGTTACAAAAGATAATATGAATAAAGATTCGATTAAGAAGATGCTTTATTAGTAAGAAGAAATGTCTGAAATCTGTGGGAAATGGGTTTCAGACATTTTTATATAAAAACGGTTGTGAGTGACATATTATTTATGCCGGCTACAACCGTTTCTTTTTGCTATTTTTTCGTCAGTGGAAGGGAGAAGATAAATTCTGTTCCAACTCCCTCGGTACTGATCACATTGATATTTTCATTGTGTGCCTGAATAATTTCTTTTACGATCGAAAGCCCAAGTCCGGTTCCTTTTTTGTCTTTTCCGCGGGAGAGATCGCTTTTGTAAAAACGTTCCCATATTTTGTTGATACTTGATTTCGGAATGCCAATTCCATAATCTTTGACGGAAGTATATACTTTGTCACCGCGCGGTGTGGTTTCAATCGTGATCGTAGACTCCGGATTGCTGAATTTGATCGCGTTGTCCAGCAGATTGTATAGAACCTGTTGGATTTTGTGCCGGTCAGCATGTACATACAGGGTACGAGTTGCCAGAAGAAGTTCGATAGAAATTTTTTTGGCAGTGCAGGTACCTTCGAAAGAAGCTGCTGTGTTACGGATCACTTCGTGAATATCAAAATCTGTTTTATTGATTGTTAAAATTTCTGTTGATTTTGCAACAGGAAAAACTTTCAATTTTCCATTATTTAAAATATTCCCATCTTGAACATGATATTTAAGTATTTGCCCTGCATTTCAGGTGGGATCGTGCCATCCGCCATGGCTTCAACATAGCCTTTGATGGAAGTCAGAGGAGAACGGAAATCATGGGATACATTTGCCACAAATTTCTTCTGGTAATCCTCCATATCTTTCAGTTGGGAAGACATGTAGTTGAGAGATGCGGAAAGATATCCTATCTCATCCTGCGTATTAACCGGGATGACAACATCCAGATTGCCGGAAGCATACTGCTTTGCTGCATTCGTAATCTTGACGAGCGGGCGGTAGATCAGAAAATGTACACCCAGCAAAATAATGAATGAGAGCACATAAATGATCAGAATCACGATATACGTGTTACGCATCAGAACAGAATGTGCGTCTGTGATCTGCGAGTAAGGCTTATGTACAAGCAGATATCCGTGGGTTGAAAAATTCTCTGTGACCGGAGCAATCACGGTGATCATTTCTGAGTTGAAGTACCCGTGATAATCACCGGTCAGATAAGTGGAGCCGCCGGATTCGGCAGGATCAAAATTTTCAATCCGGGAAGGGGCATACGATACATCGCCGGATTTGGCAGATGCAAGCAAAGATCCCTCATTATCAACAAACCAGATATCTGAATTCAGGTAATCGCTCATACCATTGAGCTGTGTATAAACATCTGCCAGAGTAATGGTTTTGGAAAAATAGTCCGGCAGATAATTGGATGCAAGCAGATTCGCCGACTGATACATATTGCCGGAAATGCTGCTTTCCAGATAGTGGGTTGTCAATGTGGATGACAGGGATGCCACTGTAAAAATACTTAAAAATCCGAGAATAATATATAAGAGGATAAATTTAAGGTAAAGAGTACTTTTCATTACTTCACCTCAAATTTGTAACCGATTCCCCAGACGGTACTAAGTCCCCAGGAAGGATGATCCTTGATTTTCTCGCGCAGACGCTTAATATGAACATCAACGGTACGGGTGTCGCCGACATACTCATAGCCCCAGATCTGGTCAAGGAGCTGCTCGCGTGTGAATACCTGGTTTGGTGAAGAGGCGAGGAAATACAAAAGTTCCAGTTCTTTTGGTGGCATATCTACATTCTTACCATCAACGGTTACTGCGTAATTGGTAAGATTGATCTCGATTCCCGGATAGTCAACAACCTTTCCGCGGCTGGCGGCAGGAGTTTCTGGTTTGGCAGGCTGATAGCGTCTGAGTACCGCTTTTACTCTTGCGACAAGCTCCTTGGAATCGAATGGTTTTAAGATGTAATCATCAGCACCAAGCTCCAGACCGAGCACCTTGTCAAATACTTCTCCTTTTGCGGAAAGCATAATGATTGGGGTATTGTGTTTACTGCGGATCTCGCGACAGACCTGATAGCCATCGATGCCCGGAAGCATCAGGTCGAGCAGCATCAGGTTTGGCTGATAGGATTCAAATGCGGTAAGAGCTTCTTCCCCGTCGTGTACGATCATCGTATCGAAGCATTCCTTTGTAAGGTAGAGAGAAATCAATTCTGCAATATTCTCGTCGTCATCTACAATTAAGATTTTCTGTTTAGTCACCATGATAGTTCCCCCAATGATTATTTGAATTCTACGATAGTTACACCGGCATCGCCCTCCCCGAAAGCTCCCAGCCGGAAGGATTTGATATGTTTCTGGCGGCGCAGATACTGATGGATCCCGTTCCTGAGTGCGCCGGTTCCTTTCCCGTGTACAATTCGTACCGGACTTAAGTGTGCGATATAGGCATCATCCAGATATTTGTCAAGTTCGGCAACTGCTTCATCGACTGTCTTGCCAAGAAGATTGATCTCCGGACTGACATGCATGGATTTGCCCATCTTCATCTTGCCACTGCTGGTTCTGCGCATCTGCTTTGCAGTAACCGTAAGCGGTTCTTCGATCAGTTCGAGATCGGAAATATTGACCTGTGACCGGAGAATACCCATCTGGACAAACAGGTTGCCTTTGGCATCCGGTAGTGAATTTACCGTTCCGGTCAGATTCATGCTCAGTACTTTTACAGAATCGCCCAGATGGAAATCGCTTGCCTTGTAAGCTTTGGAAGGTTTTTTCTTTTCCAGACGGTTTTTATTTTCAGTTTTGGAAAGCTGCTTGCGGATCCGTTCTCTTTCTTTTTCCATCTCGGAAGCGGAAATACTGGCTTTGCCGAATTTGCGGAAGTTCTTCATTGTCTCATCAGCAAAATCTTTGGCTTCCTGAACAATGTCGGTTGCTCTGGCATTTGCCTCACGAATGATCCGGTCGCGCTGTGTATCCAGCTTTTCCTGTTGGTTCTTGAGTTCGGACTTGAGACGCTCCATCTCGCGGCGGTAAGAAGCAACCTCTTCCCGCTCTTTTTCGATGGTCTTGCGGCTCTGTTCCAGATCAGTAAGGAGATCTTCAAAAGATTCATCCTCCTCGGTCAGATGCGTTTTGGCATCCTGGATGATATAATCCGGAAGGCCGAGTTTTTCGGAAATCGCGAAAGCATTACTTTTTCCAGGAATACCGATCAGAAGATGGTAAGTAGGGCTCAATGTCTCCACGTCAAATTCACAGCAGGCATTTTCTACTCCCGGAGTAGAAAGAGCAAATACCTTCAGTTCGCTGTAGTGTGTCGTTGCCATAGTGCGGATTCCACGGTTATGCAGATGTGACAGAATGGCGATAGCGAGTGCAGCACCCTCAGTCGGATCGGTTCCCGCACCAAGTTCATCGAAAAGGACTAATGAATTCTCATCCACATGATTTAGGAAAGAAACCACATTTGTCATGTGAGAAGAGAAGGTACTTAAAGACTGTTCAATACTCTGTTCGTCACCAATATCAGCATAAACCTGGTTAAATACAGCAAGTTCTGAACGGTCAAGTGCAGGAATGTGCAGACCTGCCTGACCCATGAGGGTAAAAAGCCCCACAGTCTTGAGGGAAACGGTCTTACCACCTGTATTCGGACCGGTTATGACGAGAAGATCAAAGGTATCTCCAAGTGTCAGACTGATCGGAACAACTTTTTTACGATCCAGAAGAGGGTGTCTTCCCTCACGGATCCGGATCCGGCCTTCGGTGTTAAAGACTGGGCGGCTGGCGTTCATATCCAGTGCCAGTGCACCTTTTGCAAAAATAAAATCCAGTTCTACAAGTGCTTTGTAGTTCAGACGGATTTCTTCAATATATTCAGCTGCATCCACACTGAGGCGGGCAAGGATCACCTGGATTTCTTCCTGCTCCTGGGCATATAATTCTTTCAGATCATTGTTCAGTTTGACAACGGCCATCGGCTCAATGAAAAGTGTGGAGCCGGTTGCTGACTGGTCATGGATCAGACCATTTACCTGGCTGCGGTACTCGGCTTTTACCGGGAGACAGTAACGGTCGCCACGCATGGTAATAATGGCATCCTGGAGATAGGTGCGCATGGAACCGTTCAAAAGTCCGGTCATGGTAGAATGGATTTTGTCATTCATGCCGTTAATACTGCGGCGGATCTGCTTTAATTTGCTGCTGGCATCATCGCTGATCTCATCTTCACCAAGAATGCAGCGGTCAATTTCGGCAGAAAGTGGTGTAAGCGGCGCAAGCTGTTCAAAATATACATCCAGACAATCTGCCTGATCGTCTGCATTTTCATGACGGCCGTAGGATTTGATCCGGGCGGTTGTCTGAAGAAGCTTGCCGATCCGGAGGAGTTCCGGTGCGCTTAAGGCACTTCCGATCTCCAGGCGCTTAAGAGAGTCGGAGACAGCATAGCAGCCGCTGAAAGAAGGAATTCCCTTCTTTACAATGCGGGTAAATGCTGCGGCAGTCTGTTCCTGTGCAGTGACGATTTTGTTAAGGTCGGTCATCGGCTTGATCCGTCGGCAGAATGAAGCTCCGCCAGGGGAAGAAGCGTGATCGGTCAGCATCTCTATAATTTTTGGAAATTCCAATTTTGTTAAAGATTTTTGATTCATAATACATTTATACCTCATATTTTGTCTGGTTCTATTCTAACTTATTTACCGTCTAAATGAAAGTGGAAAGGTGAAATTTCGTTGAACATTTGCGGGGAATCATGTATACTAAAACCAGGTGTGGCTGAAAGCACTCCGGAGGCCTAAGGAGAAGCACAATGTCTGATAATCGGGAGAATAAGCATAACGAAGAACCGCACGACAGTGAGGAAGAAAAATATTCGTTTTTGCAGGAAACAGTAAAAGATGAACAGCGAAGTAAAAAAGGAATCATGGGAAATCTGTGCAGGCTTGCAGGAAGAGGACTGATTTTTGGACTTGCAGCAGGTCTTGCGTTTTATGCCCTTCGCCCATGGGCGATGACACATCTGGGCGGAGAGAAGGTAACGATTCCGCTGGATCAGGAGGAAACTCCGGTTGAGAATGAGACGGATACCAAGGATCAGGAAGCACAGGAGGAAGAGATTCAGTATCCGGATCTGACTGTCGAAGATTATCAGGAGATGAACCATGCATTATACCAGGTGGCATTGTCAGCAGGAAAAAGTGTGGTTGAGATCTATGCCGTGCACCGGGATGAAGGCTGGGAGAATGCAGGGGAGCAGGCTGTATCGGGAGTTATTTTCTGGGATAATGGAGCAGATCTTTTGATTGCGGCACCGGCAAGAATTGTAAAAGATGCAGAAGCACTGAAAGTCACATTTTCAGATAATACTACATATAACGCAACTTTGAAAAAGCAGGACCGGAATCTTGGACTTGCGATCATTGCGATCAAGAGATCAGATCTGTCGGATAGTACGAGAAACCAGATCCAGACGGCGATGCTTGGTAATTCTAATGCAGTGAACCGTGGGGACGGCGTGATCGTTCTTGGTGAGCAGTTTGGATATGCAGGTGGTGTCGGATATGGGATCATCAGTTCCACCAGGAATTACCGGACAGTGGCGGACGGGCAGTACCGGCTGCTTGATACAGATATTGCAGGAAGTGAAAAAGGGAGCGGAATTCTGTTTAACACGGCGGGTGAAGTGATTGGAATCTGTGACCAGTCAGAACTGCAGAGAGACGGAAATCTTGTAAGTGCCTATGCGATTTCGGATATCAAGGAAGAGATCGAACTTCTGGCAAATGGACAGGGAGTTCCGTATATTGGCGTTCACGGAGTTGTAGTGACGGAGAAGCTTGCCGGCGAACAGGGAATCCCGAAAGGCATTTATGTCAGGGAAGTAGAGGCTGATTCGCCTGCGATGCAGGCGGGGATCCAGAATGGTGATGTGATCACAGAGATTAACAAGACAGATATCACCGGTATAGCAGGATTTCATAAACAGATCGCAGAAGCCGGAACCGGTACACAGATCAGGATCAAAGGGCAGAGGCGTGGCGCAGATGGTTATGTCGATGTAACATTTGATGTGACAGTTGGAAGTAAAGAATAGATTTGCAGATAAAAAGCAACCATAAATTTAAAATATAGAGCAGGAAGAGGAATGACATGAGATATATTGAGACATTACACGAAGGCGAGACAATCAGAAATACGTATCTTTGCAAAGGGAAAAGAAGTGCGGAGACAAGGAATGGAAAACCATATGACAACCTGATCCTTCAGGACAAGACAGGAACTTTAGATGGAAAGATCTGGGATCCGAATTCAAATGGAATTGCAGATTACAGCGAAAAAGATTTTATTGAAGTTTACGGGGAGATCATCAGCTATAACGGCAATCTTCAGATGAACATCAAGCAGCTCCGTGTAGCAGACGAGGGAGAATACGATCCGGCGGATTATATGCCGACCAGCGAGAAAAGTGTGGATGGAATGTATGAAGAACTGATGCGTTATGGAAAGCAGGTGAAGAACCCGTATCTGCAGCAGGTGATCCAGTATTATTTTGTAAATGATGAACAGTTTATCAAGAGTTTCAAGGCACATTCTGCAGCAAAGAGTGTACATCACGGATTTGCCGGAGGACTTCTGGAGCACACATTAAGCGTAGTGAAATTCTGTGAATATATGGCAGGGGCATATCCGATCCTGAATAAGGATCTTCTGTATACAGCGGCAATGTGTCATGATATCGGAAAGACACAGGAACTTTCCCTGTTCCCGGATAATGATTATACCGATGATGGGCAGCTACTCGGTCATATTGTGATCGGTGTGGAAATGCTGGATGATGCAATTCGTGAGATCCCGGATTTTCCAAAGAAGCTTGCCAGCGAATTAAAGCACTGTATCGTAGCGCATCACGGAGAACTCGAATACGGTTCGCCGAAGAAACCGGCGCTTGCTGAAGCAATGGCACTTAATTGTGCAGATAATGCTGATGCAAAGATGCAGACACTGACAGAGATTTTTAAGGCAAAAGATACAAAGGACTGGTTAGGTTATAACCGTCTGTTTGAATCTAACTTAAGAAAGACCAGTATCTAAGAGAAGTTCTGAAAGAAAGATGAGTATAAAAATGAAGAAAAATGACGTAGTGACGGTAGAAGTTACAGATATCGGAATCGGTGGTGAAGGAATCGGAAAGGTTGATGGATATACTCTGTTTATCAAGGATGCAGTCATCGGAGATACCGTTGAAGTAAAAGTAATGAAAGCAAAAAAGAACTACGGATATGCGAGATTAATGCGGATTGTAAAAGAATCCGCATTTCGTGTATCTGCACACTGTCCGGAGGCAAGACGCTGTGGCGGATGCCAGATTCAGGAGATGGATTACCGGAAACAGCTGGAGTTTAAAAATACAAAAGTAAGAAATAACCTGATCCGTCTTGGCAGTGTGGAAGAAGAATTGCTGGATCAGATCATGGAGCCGATCGCAGGAATGGAGGAACCGTTCCGTTACCGGAATAAAGCACAGTTCCCGATCGGAGTGGATAAAGAAGGGAATCTGATTGCCGGATTCTATGCCGGAAGAACCCATCAGATCATCCCGGTTCCGAACAGGGACTGCGTACTTGGAGTACCGGAGAATAAAGTGATCCTGGATCAGATTCTGGACTACATGCGGGAAGAGAAGATTTCTGCATATGATGAGGAACGGCACAAAGGGCTGGTGCGCCATGTCCTGGTCCGGTATGGATTTACAACAAAAGAGATCATGGTTTGTCTGATCATTAACGGGGATAAGCTTCCTAGCAGTGAAAAATTGTTGAAAAAGCTGACAAAGATTCAGGGAATGACAAGTATTACTTATAATATCAATAAAGAAAAGACGAATGTGATCATGGGATCAAAGGTTTGTCCGCTCTGGGGACAGACGTATATCACCGATTATATCGGTAATGTCAAATACCAGATTTCACCGCTGTCTTTCTATCAGGTGAATCCGGTACAGACAGAGGTACTTTACGGAACCGCACTGGAATACGCCGGGCTTACTGGAAAAGAGACGGTTTGGGATGTGTATTGTGGTATCGGAACGATTTCCCTTTTCCTTGCGCAGAAAGCACAGAAAGTTTACGGCGTGGAAATCGTGCCGCAGGCAATTGAAGATGCAAAGCATAATGCTAAGATCAATGAGATTACAAACGCGGAGTTTTTTGTAGGAAAGGCAGAAGAAGTGCTGCCGGAGTATTATGCGGATTATGCAAAAGAGCATCCGGGAGAGCATGCAAGAGCGGATGTGATCGTAGTCGATCCACCGAGAAAAGGATGTGAGAGAAGCGTACTGGATACGATGGTTCAGATGGAGCCAGAGAGGATCGTATATGTGAGCTGCGATTCAGCGACTTTGGCTCGGGATGTGAAGTATCTGCGGGAGAATGGGTATGAGATCAGGAAGGTGAAGGCGACTGATATGTTTCCGATGAGTGTGCACGTTGAAGTCGTGTGTTGTCTACATCGGGTGAATTCGTAGAAGTCCTTAATTTTAGGCACTTTGCGAGGTATATGAGTTTCACACCAACAGGCAAACAGGGCAAGAAAAAGCAGATTATGAATGGCATCGAAGTGTCAGTAGTATTGCATCTGGTATGAGGAAACACATTCGGATAGAATTAACATTTTTTATTCAATAGCATAGAAAAGAACCGAAAGGACGCTTGTTTGCGGGTTTGCAGGCTATGCATTTAGAGGGCGTTGCCTTTTGCAACACTTTTGCAACACCTTCATTGAAAAAGTGATTTGCAACAGCAGTCCTTTATTTCTTCTTCCAGCTGGCATCTGCATCGGTACCGATGCTGGGGCTGGTCCAGAACGGTGTAGGCGCCAGTATCCTGACACCGATCATTTCTCTGCTGATCATCCTTGGAGCTATCTCCACAGCAGTAAATATAATCTCCGGTATTGTGACCCGCTGTGTAAATGCAGTGGAGCGCCGTATGGACCGCTCGGCAAAAAAAGCGCAGGAACACCTTGGAAGAAATGCAGTTTTCACAGCGATCTTTACATTCCTGGCATTTGCCATCGCACAGTTCGGGCTGATGACAGTTGTTAAAAAGGGATATGCATACCTTGGATATGCGGCGTTTATTACATTGTTTGTACCGTTTGTTGTACATGCCGTTGCGACAAAGGGAAAAGAGATCTGAAGAATAAAAAGCTGAACAGAAAATCCCCCGTTGATCCGTATGGCAGGATCATCAGAGGATTTTGTCAAAGTTCACAAAAATATTATAAATATTTTATTAAATATTCCAGATAGACAACATATATTTTTTCTGATATTATTATACAAGTTATTAAATAGTTACGAATCAGAAGGATTGTTACTGAAATATTTATTTATCGTCAGGCAAGACCTTATAGTAGTATAGGAATAGGTTTGGAATAGGTTTTCTATATACTGTAATGGTCTTTTTTTATTTGTCTGGCAGCGGGGGAACAGGAATATGGTTATCTATAAGATTTTGAATAATAATCTGATACTGTCCAGGGATGGACAGGGACATGAAGTTATTGTAAAGGGCTGCGGAATTGCCTTTCAGAAAAAGAAAGGACAGCAAGTGGAGGAGTCCAGGATCGAGAAGATCTTTACTGCGGAAAATGCCCAGATCAGCAAGGAGATACAGGGTTATCTGACTGCTATTCCGGAAAAATATCTGGACTTTGTGGAAGCTTTTGTAAATGAAGTGAAGGAAAAAGAGGGGATGAAATTAAATGACAGTATTTATTTTTCCCTTAGCGACCATATCATGGGTGCGATCTCCAGACTTGAAAACGGGATCCGTCTTCAGAATATGCTGCTTCTGGATATCAAGCAGCTTTATCATAAGGAATATGAGATCGGCTTGGAACTACTGAAAAAGGTAAATGAGATGTTCGAGGTAGATCTTTCAGCAGATGAAGCAGGATTTTTTGCATTGCATTTTGTGAATGCGGAAGATGGCGGCAAGACGGACAGCTATCAGATTTCCATTATCGTACATCAGATCCTGGACATCGTGGAGAAGTATTATGACAATATGGAATTTCAGGAGGATAATCTGTATTATCAGCGGTTTCTCACGCATCTGAAATATTTTGCCCAGAGATTCCTTCATAAAGAGCTTCACTATGATGAGAATCAGGAGCTTTTCAAGATCATCAAGGAGCAGTACAGAGAAGCTTACGGCTGTGTAAAAATGATCTATCTTATGATGGAAGAGGAATATAAATACGCTATGACTGAGGACGAAATGCTGTATCTGACGATTCATATCCAGAAGATCACAGAAGACCATAAACGTCTGAAAAATCTGTGAAAAGAGATTGTTTTATAAATTAGGTGTTAATGGATTGTTACTGAAATACGTGCCATGTGCGTATCTTTTCAGGCAAGACCTTTAATATAAATTTCAATATTTATTATTAAAGGAGGTCCCCAAATGAAAAAGGACTATGCAAAAACTGCAGACACACTGATTGCAGCGCTGGGCGGAAAAGATAATATCACCCGTCTGTTCCACTGCATGACAAGGCTTCGTTTCTATGTGAAAGACAGATCGAAGATCAACGAGAAAGAGATCTTAAAGCTTTCTGAGATCTCCGGCGTTAACTGGCATGAAGATCAGTTCCAGGTTATCGCAGGAAACGAAGTAAACGCTGTTTACAAGGCATTGGAAGACAAAGGCGTTCCTACCGATGATGCACCGGCAGCGAACTCTGACAGCTCAAAGAGTGTTGTTTCAAAAGTTATCGATGCCATCACCGGATGTATGACCCCGATGATCCCTGCCCTGACTGCAGCCGGTATGATCAAAGTTGTACTTACCCTGCTGACAACTTTTCATCTGGTATCAGAAACAAGCAGTACCTACCAGGTGATCAGTTTTATCGGAGATGTTACTTTCTACTTCATGCCGTTCCTGATCGCAGCAAATGCTGCCAAGGTTTTCCGCGTGAACCAGTCACTGGCGCTGTTTATTGCCGGTGTTTACTTAAGCCCTACCTTTGTAACCATGGTAGCTGGTGATGCGGCCATCACACTGTTTGGTCTGCCGATCACAAAAGCAACTTATTCTTATTCCGTTATTCCGGTTATCCTGATGGTATGGATCACACATTATATTGAGATTCTGGTTGATAAGATCACACCGAAAATGGTAAAACTGATCCTGCACCCGACACTGGTAATTCTGATCAGTGCACCGATCGCCCTGATCGTAGTTGGACCGATCGGAACAATTATTGGTAACGGACTTGCGGTAGCCATCAACTTCCTGTCCGTAAAACTTGGTTTCATTATTGTAGGTATCCTTGCAGCAACCTTCCCGTTCATTGTCATGACCGGTATGCACCATGCGCTGACACCGATCGGACTGAATGCCATTGCAACCGGTGGTACCGATACACTGATCTTTGTATCTCAGGTATGCTCTAACCTTGCACAGTCCGGAGCTTCTCTTGCAGTAGCTGTAAGATCCAAGGACAGCAACATGAAACAGTTGGCAAGTGCAGCCGGTGTTTCCGCTCTTATGGGTATCACAGAGCCTGCTCTGTATGGTGTTACACTGAAACTGAAAAGACCGGTTGTAGCAGCTTCCATCGCAGCCGGAATCGGTGGTATCGTAGGAGGACTTCTTCAGGTTTCTCTTTACATTGCACAGAATTGTATCATGGCGATCCCGGCGTTTATCGGCGAGAAGGGATTAAGCAATCTGATTTATGGAATCATTATGATCGCGGTATCTTTTGGAGCTGCTTTTGTTCTTACACTTATCTTCGGATTTGAGGATGTAAAGGCTGAGACAGAGGATGAAGTACAGAACACAGATACAGAAAAACAGCCGGCACAGCAGAACGCTCCGCTTGTAGATAAGATCGAGCTTTGTGCACCGGTAGCAGGAACTGTAAAAGCACTTTCCGATGTTCCGGATAAAACTTTTGCTGATAAGGTTTTAGGTGACGGAGCAGCGATCGTTCCATCAGAAGGAAAGGTTTATGCACCGGCAGATGGTACGGTGGCAAATATCATGGAGAGCAAACATGGAATCATGTTTGTGACAGAAAGTGGAGCAGAAATTCTGATCCACATCGGACTTGATACTGTAAATTTAAATGGTAAATATTTTAAATCCCATGTTTCTGAGGGAGATAAGGTAAAAAAAGGAAAGCTTCTTGTGGAATTCGATATGGATGCCATTAAGAAAGAAGGATATGATCTGATCACACCGGTTGTTGTGACCAATATTTCTGATTATATCAAAGCAGTATGCATGGAAAAAGAAGATGCAGCTGTAAATGCAGGAGATAAATTTCTGACTATTGTATAAGAATAACAAC
>ERZ835980.2507-NODE-2507-length-16403-cov-4.186690_pt1 | contig 16403 bp, 10 predicted proteins | sample MGYA00519943_ERZ835980 | MGnify/ENA primary metagenome ERZ835980 (study PRJEB31850, sample SAMEA3708791) | human gut metagenome | biome: human gut; feature: human-associated habitat; material: faeces | place: China | collected 2014 ... | reverse complement strand
AAAATGATCGGACTTTCTTTCGCCGCTGCGGCGGCGAAACTCTACGAGGTTTTTGACAAGCTGATACGTCCCCGGCAGCTTCGGCTGCCGGGGACGTTTTTTGCATCGTTATGCCTGCACCTGCACGCGGCTGCCGCCGCTGCGGTCTTTCGTGACGATGATCTGCCGGTCGATGCGCTCCTTGAGCTCCGCGACATGAGAGATAATGCCCACGATCCGGCAGCCGCCAGACACGCCCACGAGCGCGGTCAGCGCCTGCTGCAGCGCCTCGCTGTCGAGCGAGCCGAAACCCTCGTCGACGAACATCGCCTCAAGCTGTACGCCGCCAGCGCTCGACTGCACCTCGTCCGACAGGCCGAGCGCCAGCGACAGCGATGCGGCAAACGTCTCGCCGCCGGAGAGCGTCTTGACGCTGCGCGCCGTGCCGTTGTAGTGGTCGACGACCTCGAGCTCCAGCCCGGTCTGACTGCGATTGTCGCCAGCACGCTCGCAGCGGCGTAGCTCGTATTGCCCGCCGGACATGATGAGCAGGCGCGTGTTCGCGCGCCCGAGGATGCGGTCGAAATACGCGGCCTGCAAAAACGCCTCGAGCGTGATCTTCTCCTGTCCGGGGATGGCGCCGTTCGCGGTCGCCGCCAGCGCGTGCACCCATTGCCAGCGCTCGTGCGCAGCGTCGTATTCCTGCCGCTGCGTGTCGAGCTTGGCGCGCGCCGTGCGGTTTTGCTGCAGCCGCGTGTCGAGGGCGTTCATCTGCGCTTGCAGCGCGTCGATGCGCGCGCTGAGTGCATCACACTGCGCTTGCAGCGCGGCAATGTCCGCCGCCGGTGCGGCGTCTGTCTGCGTGTGCAGCGTGGCGATCTTTCCGCGCAGCTGTGCGCACTTGGCCTGCGCCGCAGCGTGCTGCTTCTGTGCCGTTTCCAGCGCCTGCCGCAGCGCCTCGTGCTGCGTCTGTGCCTGTGCGAGCGCAGCCTTTGCCGCATTGCTGTCCGCGTGCGGCAGCTCGGCTGCACGGTTGGCTGCGGCGGCGTCCAGCTCGTCGCAGCGTGCGGCACGCGCGGCGCAGTCGGTCTCACCGGCCTGGATTGCATCGCGCTGCTGCTGCAGCTCCGCCTCCTGCTCAGACAGCCCGTCTGCAAGCGTCTGCAGCTTATCGAGCTGCGCTCTCTGCTCCGCCAGCCGGCCGGCGCAGCAGCGCGCGTCCTGCGCGGCTTTTTCCTGCAGCGCGGGGAGCGTTTGCGCCAGCGTCTCCGGGTCGAGCGGCGGCGTCAGCGCCGCGCACGCCGTTTCCAGCGCTTCACGCACGGCTGTGAGCTGCCCGCGCAGATCGGCGGCCTCCGCGCTGCATGCCTCGGCGTCTTGCTGTGCCCGCTCGCTGTCGGCTTTTGCGCGCTTGCGCGCGGCGGCGTCCGGCGTCTGCTCCGGCGCGGCGGCAGGGCAGGGGTGTTCCGTCGCACCGCAGACCGGGCAGGGCTGCCCAGGCGTGAGCGTGCGTGCAAGGATGCCCGCCTGCGCGTCGAGATAGGCGCGGTCCAGCGCACTGTAGTATGCCGATGCCGCTTGTGCCGCCTCGGCCGCGCGTGTGTACTTCTCCTGTGCGGCTTCGAGCTTTTTCTGCAGCCCGGCGCACCGCTTGCGCTGCCGGTCGAGTTCGGTCAGCGTCTTGCACCGCTGCTCGGCCGCCCTCTGCTCCTGCGCGGTCTGCTCGGCGGCCACGGCCAGCTTCGGCTGCTCGGCGAGCTGCTCACGTGCGCTTTTGCACGCCTGCTCCGCCGTCTGCGCCTGTGCACGCGCCTGCTCCAGCGCTGCGGTTTTCTCCTCCAGCGCTTCGCGCGCGGCCTTGGCCTGTGCGCGCTGCTTGTCCAGCTGCTCGTATTGGCTGAGCGCGTCCTGAAGCCGCGCAATGTCCTGCAGCAGCTGCTCCATGTCCGGCTGCTTCGCTTCTGCGGCATCGAGCGCCGCCCGCGCAGCAGCCTGCTCGCGCTGCGCCTGTTGGAGGTCCGCCTCCGCCGCTTTCAGCTCTGCGCGCGCCTGTTCGACCGCCTGCGCCTTGCCGAGATCGGTGAGCAGGCGTACATGCTGCGCCTTTGCCTGCTCGTGCTTTGTGCCCGTCTGCGCCCGGGCGTCTGCATCTGCATCGATCAGAGCGTCGAGCGCTGTCAGCAGCGCGTCCGTGTCCTCTGCGTCCGGCAGTGCATCCGGGTCGTCGCAGCCGATGGTCTCCGCCGTCGAACGCAGTGCCGCGACCAGCTCGCCGCACCTCTTTTCGAGCGCGGCGGCATCGTCCTTGAGCCGGTTTTGCAGCGCCAGATATTTTCCCGTGCGGAAGATCTGGCGGAAGATCGCCTTGCACTCGTCCGTCTGGGCGAGCAGCAGGCGGCGAAACTCTCCCTGCGCGATCATGGCGATGCGCGAAAACTGCGCCCGATCCACGCCGATGACCTCCGTCACGGCGGCGGTCACCTCGCGCGTTTTCGTGATGACGCGCCCGTCCGGCATCGTCAGCTCGGCGTCCGCCTTCTGCACGGTCGTGCCGGTGCCGCGGGTTTTCGGGCGCGTATATTCGGGGTTGCGGCGCACGGTGTAGCGCTCGCCGCCGTTTGCGAATGTCAGCTCCACGAACGTCGGTGTCTCGGGCTCGGCATACTTGCTGCGCAGCATGGAGCTCTCGCGGGTCTCGCCGCTCGCCTCGCCGTAGAGCGCGTAGGCGATCGCGTCAAAGATCGTCGTCTTTCCGGCGCCGGTGTCGCCGGTGATGAGATAGAGCCCGGTCGTGCCGAGCGCGTCAAAGTCCACGGTCGTCCGTCCGGCGTACGGTCCGAAGGCGGACATGGTCAGCTTCAGCGGTCTCATCCCTGCACCTCCATGATCTGCTCCATGAGCTGCGCGATGTATGCGCGCTGCACCTCGCTCATGGGCCGGTGGTTCTGGCGCGTATACAGCGCCTCAAACAGCTCCAGCGGCGTGCGCCGCTCCGTCTCTGCCGGTACGGACATACCGCCGGCTGCGCGTGTGCGCGCGTTGTCGTAGTCGAGCGTCATCAGGTACGGGTAGATCGTGCGCAGGCGGCTCATGGCGTCAAACACGTCCTGCTCGTCCGTGAGGATCAGGTGCAGGTAGTCGCTGCGGTAGGTCGTGTGCTCGTAAAAGCTGCGCGCGGTCAGCTCGTCATAGCTCCCGCGGATCTCGCGCAGCTCCCGCAGCGGCGTGAGCGCGGCGGTGCGCACCTGCACGTCGCCCTTTTCGCCCAGCGTCACGACGGTGACGGATTTGTGCTGCCTTGCCTCGGAAAACGAGTATTTGAGCGGTGAGCCGGCATAGCGGATCGTCTCGCGCCCGATGTGCTGCGCGCCGTGCAGGTGGCCGAGCGCCACATAGTCAAACGGCGCAAAGACGCCGCTGTCGACATTGTCCGTCCCGCCGACGGACAGCTCCTCCGAGCCGCTGCGCGTGCCGCCGGTGACGAACTGGTGCGTCACGAGCACGTTGCGTGCGGCGGTGTCGATGTCCATGTGCGCGACGGCCTCGGCCACGGCGTCGGTGTAGCTTTCAATGTCCGCGTCCGGAAACCAGCGGCGCACGTGTGTCGGCTTCACAAACGGCAGCAGCCACACGTGCACCGGGCCGAACTCGTCCTGCAGCGTGACCGGCGCGAGCGCGCCGCCATACACGGGCGAGATGTGGATGCCGCAGCTATCCATGACGCGCCCGCCGAAGGCGAGCCGCTCCGGCGAGTCGTGGTTGCCGCTGATGAGCAGCACGGGCACGCCGCGTGCGCGCAGCTCGGTGAGAAAGCCGTCGAGCAGCTCGACCGCCTCGACCGACGGCACAGACTTGTCGTACACGTCGCCCGCGATGAGCACGCCGTCCGGCTGCTCGTTGTCCAGAATGGCGAGGATCTGCCGCAGGATGTGCGCCTGATCCTCAAGCATGGAAAATCCGTTGACACGCTTGCCGAGATGCAGGTCGGCGAGGTGGAGAAATTTCATCGTATCGCTTCGCTCCTTGCGCGGCCAGGCCGCGGTGTGATGCTTCCATTATAATCCGAACCGCACCGCGACACAACGGCGATTTTCGCGCTGATGCGGCAAAAACCGGAAACCGATCTGTGCCGGCCTCCGGTTTTTTTGCTTACCAGCCGAGCAGCCGTGCCAGCGCCGTGAACGCCGCGCACAGCGCCATGCCCAGCGCTGTCGGCAGCAGCGCCGCCAGTAGCGTCCATTTTGCGCTGCCGGTCTCACGCCGGATCGTCCAGAGCGTCGTCGAGCACGGCCAGTGCAGCAGGAAAAATAGCACGGCGCTCACGGCGGTCGTCCATGTCCAGCCGTTGGCGGTCAGCAGTGCGTGCATCTGCGCAAGCCCGAGCGCGTCGCTCAGACTGCCCTGCGCCAGATAGCCCATCACGGCGATCGGCAGCACGATCTCGTTGGCTGGAAAGCCGAGCACGAACGCCAGCAGCAGTACGCCGTCCATACCCATCACTCGACCGAGCGGGTCGAGCGCAGCCGCGCACCGCGTCAGCAGGCTCACACCGCCGGGGTGCACGTTTGCCAGCACCCACAGCACCATGCCTGCCGGCGCAGCCACGGCGGCGGCGCGCCCGAGCACGAACAGCGTCCGGTCGAAAACGGAGCGCACGAGCACCTGACCGACCTGCGGCGCGCGGTACGGCGGCAGCTCCAGCGCGAAGGCCGACGGCTTGCCGCGCAGCACGGTCGCGCTCAGCAGCCACGTTGCGCCGAACGTCAGCCCCACGCACAGCATGAGCGCCGCCGTGAGCAGCAGCGCGGCGGTGAGCGTGCTGCCGCTGAGGGAAAAGAACATGGTCATGAGCGCGATGAGCGCCGGAAAGCGGCCGTTGCACGGCATGAGGCTGTTGGTGAGCACGGCGAGCAGCCGTTCGCGCTCGGAGTCGATGATCCGGCAGCCGACCACGCCCGCCGCGTTGCAGCCGAGCCCCATGCACATTGTCAGTGCCTGCTTGCCGCAGGCGCGGCACGCCTGAAACGGCCGGTCGAGATTGTACGCCACGCGCGGCAGATACCCCGCGTCCTCAAGCAGCGTGAACAGCGGGAAAAAGATCGCCATCGGCGGCAGCATCACGGCCACGACCCATGCCAGCGTCCGGAACATACCGTCCACCAGCAGCCCCTGCAGCCATGGCGGTGCGTGCAGGAAAATCAGCAGTGCGGAAAACCGACCCTGCGCCCAGCCGAAAAAATGCGCCAGCCACTCCGACGGCGCGTTTGCGCCCGCGATCGTCAGCCACAGCACGGCTGCCAGCCCCAGCAGCATGATGGGGTAGCCGGTCGCACGGCTCGTGAGCAGCCGGTCGAGCCGCCGGTCACGCGCGGCATATTCCGGCGTCTCCCGCCGGACGGCTGCACGGCAGATGGCCTCTGCGCGGCGCACGTCGTCCGCCGGATCTCCGGCCTCCGGCGCACCGTCCGGGCGCGGCTGCGGCGCGGCCATAACGGCGTCGAGCGCATCGAGCAGGGCGCGGAGCGTTTTCTTTTTCCGCGCTGTTACGCCCACGACCGGCATGCCGAGCTGCGCCTGCAGCGCGGGCAGGTCGATGTGGATGCGTTTGTGCCGCGCCTCGTCGAGCAGATTCACGCACACGATCGTGTTCGGCGCTGCGCTGTGCATCTGCAGCGCGAGCACGAGTGTGCGCTCGAGACACGTCGCGTCGCACACGACGACCACGGCGTCCGCTTTACCGCCGCGCACAAAGTCGCACGCGACAGCCTCCTCCGCCGAGTGCGGCTGCAGCGAGTAGGTGCCCGGAAGGTCGACGAGCAGATACTGCTCCCGCGCCGAGCGGCAGCGGCCGCACGCACAGCCGACGGTTTTTCCGGCCCAGTTTCCGGTGTGCTGGCGCATCCCGGTCAGGGCGTTGAAGACGGTGCTCTTGCCGACGTTCGGGTTGCCTGCCAGTGCCACGATGCGCTCACCCGCGCGCCGTGTGCCGCCGAATGCGGCCGCGTGCGTGCCGACGGAGCGGTGTGTCAGTCCCATGTGCGCACCTCCTCTACAGCACGGCCACGCGGATGGCGCGGCAGTCGCACCGCCGCAGCGCGATCACGCTGCCGCGGATGAGATAGGCGCTCGGGTCGCCCATGGGGCTGCGGCCGAGACAGACCACGCGCGTCTGCTCGATCAGCCCGAGATCGCGCAGTCGCCGCTGCATCCCGTCGGGCGCGCACACACTGCGCACGGTCGCGCTTTGACCGGGCTGCAGGTCGCTGAGCGTTTGGATTCGTGTCATTGCAGCTTCCCCCTCCTGCGGAGGCGAGCGCCTCCCATACCCATGGTATTCGACAGGGCGCTTTTGCGTGCCGGAGGATTGCGCGTGGGCGCCGGGTGTAGTATACTACAGGAAAATACCTGTATCAGGAGTGACCGATATGGCAGAGAAGCCGAAAACGAATGTGGACAAATTCTTTGAGATCTATGACACCGACCCCGCGCTGCAGGCGCGTGTGCAGCAGGCGATGGACAGCTATCCCGGCAGTCTGGAGATCCGCGATGTCATGACCGAGCACGTGCTGCTGCCGGTGGCGGAGGAGCTCGGCTTGCCGTTCACGCTCAAGGAGCTGCGCAATTATGAGCTGCTCAAGTGGGGACGCCAGCATCAGGACCGGGAGCTGACGGAGCAGGACATGGCGGTCGACTATGAGACGACCTATTGGCTGCTTGACCGCGGCTGGTCGAACGACGAGGCTGCCTTCTGCGGCGGCGAGCATTGAGGTATGCAAAAAAGGCGCGCACCGGCTGGTGCGCGCCTTTTGCGTCGTATTCTATCTCATTGCAGCCGGCTGCGGATGTCCTCCACATCGCGCTTCACGCTCTGAATGAACAGCGCGGCGTCGAGGCTGTAGGCCATGGCATCGAAGCCCCTGCGGAAGCCGTCGATCACGCCGTCGGCCGTGCCGATGAAGAACATGCAGTACTTTCCGGCTGCACGGCAGGCGGCGACGATGCGCGTGACGGCCGCCTGAAACTCGGGCGCGTCGAACTGTCCCGGCATGCCCATCGAGATCGACAGATCGAACGGTCCGACGAAGATGCCGTCCACGCCGTCCACGGCGCAGATGTCCTCGATGATGGCGAGCGCTTCGGCGGTCTCGCACTGCGGGAAGAGCAGTGTCTCGCCGTTGAAGTGGCGCATGGTCTCCGGCACGGAACCGAGCCCGTCAAAGCCCCAGCCGTCCTTGCGCGACGGGCAGAAGCCCCGCTGACCGATGGGGTAATATTTCGCGTAGTTCACGAGCTCCTGCACCTGCGCGAGCGTCTTGACGTTCGGCACGATCAGGCCCTGAACACCGACGTCGAGCAGCTTGAGCACGGCGGGGCGGCTGATCTCGCGCACGCGCGCGAGCGGGCAGATGCCGCTCAGCTCGGAGGCACGCACGAGCGCGGCGGTGGTCTCGGCCTCGATGGGGGAGTGCTCGTTGTCGATGATGGCAAAGTCGAGCCCCGTGCGGCCGAGGCACTCCATAAGGCTCACGCTGGCGGTGTCAAAAAAGGTGCCGATAGGCCGCGCCCGGCGGCGAGCTTCTGTTTGAGTGTGTTTTCCATGCGGATTCCTCCCTATCTTGTCTCGATGGCCCGATTATACTTGCATTTTGGTACAAAGGCAAGCATTGATGCGCGCACATTTGCGTCTGCTGAGAGTATCGCGGGACAGAACGAGAATGGTGGTCGCAGCGCATTTGCGGTTCACGTTATTCTTGTTGTTATAAGGCACACTTTTCACGTTTTGTGTTGTCAATCATATATTGCAATTTGTCGCGATCCCACAGTAGAATTCCGTTTTTTTCTGCCAGCTGCTTTGCGCTTGCAGTAAAGTAATTATTTGTCATTACGACGCCGACATGGCAATTATACATATTTTTTCCAGCACACACTTCCTGCACTGGTGTGTTGCCTAGTGCAGATGCGTAGCATTTGCATTGCACAGCGTAGCGGATGCTATCCTTTACCGCAATTACATCAACGCCTTGGTCGCCTGAACCGGGTGTTACGATTACATTTTCGAACCCGTTTTTACGCAGCAGATTAGCACAATAACTTTCAAAAGCGTGTCCTTCCATTCCGTCTATTTCGGACATTGATGCGTTGTCAGTGGCATTGGTCGGATTGCTTGCAGTGTTGTATGCGTTCAATATACCACATTCTGCAAATAACTGATCTCGCATTTTTGTAGCGAATTCCAAGGTTTCTTCATTGAATTCACTCTGATTTTTTTCAATTTCATTTGCAAATATACGGCAAAGACTTTCTATATAAGCTCGGTTGTTTCTGTAGGTTGTTCGTGCAAGCTTTTTGACTCTGCTGTAATGGCGTTCAATTGCGTCGCGTGTGCGCCATTGCTTTTTGACCAAGAAAATATTGTACTGTATGGATGGCCTTAATGTAAAAGGTACGCGTCCTTCAAACGCTATAAGCTGCTGCGCTGCAAATAATAAACGACGATAATGTAATAAAAAATCATCGATATCTTCAGATTTATTTGCCTGTTCTTCTGCTGCTTGCATACTGTGAATTTGCGCCTGAACCCCATCCAACAGTTTTTGTTTCTTTGCACCAGATATCGAAAAAAGAATACTACCAATAATGATTAGCAGAATACTTAGTACTACGCAAAATATGAATATGCCACCCGTGTCGATTCCGACAAAAAAGCCTACCAGAAAAAATATAAGTGCCAATACAAAGCATACGATTCCGGAAATTTGGAAGCCATCAAGTACATTCTCATTTTCGTTCACGTCGACATCAATCTCCTAACCATTCTTTGATTAGCCAGCGTAGCAAAATGCGGTGCGGACTAAGATGAAAATAACATATTATATATGAAAACGCAAGAAATTTACAACAACGTGCTTGAAACAAGAGATTTTCAACATGTGAGCCAATATGCCCGCCGGCAGCGAAACAGTGATCTATCTCGTCCGCAAATAGCCATTCATTCACAGCTCCGGCATCATTGCCGGGGCTGTTTTTCACGCTGCAAATATGTCGGCGTTCACTTTCGCACATCAAATCAAGCGATTAGCATTTTAGTTAGCATTTTCGTTCGAAACCAGCGTTTAAAACGTAAAATATTCTTTCGTTTTCAAACGTTTTTTCACGCTGCCGTGCCAGCAAACCATTGATAAATAAAGAAAAAGCCAGCAACCGACTGCGGTTACTGGCTTTTTTCTTTTGGTGCTCCAGCGGGGATTTCCCCTGACGGGGATAAACTTCGACTCCCCGGGAGCGACCAGAAAAAAACTCCCCGCCCAAAAGGCGAGGAGTTTTTTGGTGCTCCAGCGGGGATTCGAACCCCGGACACCCTGCTTAAAAGGCAGGTGCTCTGCCTACTGAGCTACTGGGGCATATCGGTGTGAAAAGTTATCCGCTACCCAAAACATCAGACGCGAATCCAGCGAGAAATCCGCACCCAACAGATACTCAGACGCGAATCCAGCGAAGCGATTCGCGGCTGAAGAAGGAAGATGTTTTCAGAGGTGCAGGCTTTCCGCTTGCGGGAAGCCGAAACCGGCAGAAAATATCTGACGTGGCTGGGATGGCGGGATTCGAACCCACGATATCAGAGTCAAAGTCTGGTGTGTTACCATTACACTACATCCCAATATCGGGGCAAAAATCATCGGGGATCGGGATCACTCCCAATCCCCGATTTCGTGGGGTGGGTAAAGGGGTTCGAACCCTCGACACCCGGAACCACAATCCGGTGCTCTCCCGACTGAGCTATACCCACCATAGGTCTGAAATGGTACGCCAAGAGGGATTCGAACCCCCGGCCTACTGCTTAGAAGGCAGTTGCTCTATCCGACTGAGCTATTGGCGCGCATACAATATTTGGCTGCCCGCCCAGAAGGTATGGAGCGGGTGATGGGAATCGAACCCACGTATCCAGCTTGGAAGGCTGGTGTTCTACCATTGAACTACACCCGCAGAGGTCGTCCCACAATCAGCTTTACGAATATATCATCTCCGGATGGGGTTTGTCAAGCATAACCTTTCCAAAACTCGAAAATTTCGAAAAATAGTGGGGACAGCATCGGCTGTCCCCCTGTTTTTCAGCGATGAAAGAGCTTTTTGGTCTGGAAATGCGGCTCAAACGTGATGTTGACCTCGAGCTTCTTGAACACATTCTCGTCCACGTGTGAGAGGATGACGGACGAGTGCGCCTCACAGTGCGCGAGCTTTGCCAGCTGCTGCATGGCGATCTCAGCGGTCGGGTCGCTTGCGGCGCAGATGCTCAGCGCGACGAGCACCTCGTCGGTGTGCAGGCGCGGGTTGTGGTTGCCGAGGTGTTCGACCTTCAGATGCTGGATCGGCTCGATGATGTCGGGCGAGATGAGCGTGACGTCCTTCGGGATGCCGCCAAGGTACTTGAGCGCGTTGAGCAGGCAGGCGGAGCTCGCACCGAGCAGGGAGGAGGTCTTGCCGGTGATGATCGTGCCGTCGGGCATCTCGATGGCGACAGCCGGCGCACCGGTCTCCTCGGCGCGCCTGAGCGCCGCGCCTACGACCGGGCGGTCGGCAGCCGTCAGGCCGAGCTGGTTGAGCAGCAGCTCCTGCCGCTGCGTCTCGACCGGGGCGCATAGGCCGCGCAGCTGCGCGCAGGCGGTGTCATAGTAGCGGCGCAGAATTTCCTGTTTGGCCGCGGCGCAGCAGACATCGTCGTCGCTGATGCAGCAGCCGACCATGTTCACGCCCATATCCGTGGGGCTCTTATAGGGCGAGCTGCCGTAGATGCGCTGGAACATGGCGTTGAGCACGGGGAAGATCTCCACGTCGCGGTTGTAGTTGACGGTCGTCACGCCGTAGGCCTCGAGGTGGAAGGGGTCGATCATGTTCACGTCGTCCAGATCGACGGTCGCGGCCTCGTAGGCGAGGTTCACGGGGTGACGCAGCGGCAGATTCCAGATCGGGAACGTCTCGAACTTGGCGTAGCCCGCGCGCACGCCGCGCTTGTGCTCATGGTAGAGCTGGCTCAGGCAGGTGGCCATCTTGCCGCTGCCGGGGCCGGGCGCAGTCACGACGATGAGGCTGCGCGTCGTCTCGATGTAGTCGTTGCGGCCGAAGCCGTCGTCGCTGACGATGCGCGCGATGTCGGACGGGTAGTCCGGAATGATGTAGTGGCGGTATACGCGGATGCCGAGCATCTCGAGCCGGTGCTGGAATTTCTCCGCCGCCGTCTGACCGCGGTAGTGTGTGATGACGACGCTGCCGACATAGAGTCCGCAGCCCTGAAAGGCGTCGATCAGGCGCAGCGTGTCGTCGTCATAGGTGATGCCGAGATCGCCGCGGCGCTTGCTGCGCTCGATGTCGTCGGCCGAGATGGCGATGATGATCTCCGCCTCGTCGCGCATCTCCATGAGCATACGCACCTTGCTGTCGGGGGCAAAGCCCGGCAGCACGCGCGACGCGTGGTAGTCGTCAAAGAGCTTGCCGCCGAACTCCAGATACAGCTTGCCGCCGAACTGACTGATGCGTTCGCGGATCTTTTCCGACTGCATCCGGAGGTATTTGTCGTTGTCAAAGCCGATCGCCTGCATAGATCTTTCTCTCCTCTGTTTCAAGCTATCAAACAAACACATATTCTACAACATTCGGCGCATTCCGGCAATGGGAAAATACCGAATCCGGTAAAATTTTATTGCCGTGCCGATTCGCCCTTTCTTTATTCATAAATATATGATATAATCCGAAATTACACTGGACAAGGAGTGTCAACAAATGGGTTTTCTCAAAAAAATATTTGGTTCTCACAGCGACCATGAGCTCAAGCGGCTCTATCCGCTCGCTGATAAGATCGATGCCCTGTCGGACGAATACGCCGCGCTCACGGATGAGCAGCTGCGCGCCAAGACCGACGAATTCAAGCAGCGCTACGATGCGGGCGCGTCACTCGACGACCTGCTGCCGGAGGCGTTTGCCACGGCGCGCGAGGCCGCGTGGCGTGTACTCGGCATGAAGCCGTTTCGCGTGCAGCTCATCGGCGGCATCGTGCTGCATCAGGGCCGCATCGCGGAGATGAAGACCGGCGAGGGCAAGACCCTCGTCGCCGTTCTGCCGGCCTACCTCAACGCGCTCACCGGTGAGGGCGTGCACATCGTCACCGTCAACGACTACCTCGCCCGCCGCGACAGTGAGTGGATGGGCAAGGTCTACCGCTTCCTCGGGCTGAGCGTCGGTCTGATCGTGCACGATATGTCGAGCGCCGAGCGCCAGCAGGCGTATGCCGCCGACATCACCTACGGCACGAACAACGAGATGGGTTTTGACTACCTGCGTGACAACATGGCCATCTACAAGTCTCAGATGGTGCAGCGCGGTCACGCGTTCGCCATCGTCGACGAGGTGGACTCCATCCTCATCGACGAGGCGCGCACGCCGCTCATCATCTCCGGTCAGGGCGATGAGAGCACCGACCTCTACCGCCAGGCGGAGAACTTTGCCGCCCGTCTGAAATGCAAGGCCTACGCCTCCATCGACGACAAGGAAGAGGAGGACGAGGACCTCGACGCCGACTATGTCGTCGACGAGAAGGCGCGCACCGCGACGCTCACCGCCCGCGGCATCGCCAAGGCGGAGGCGGCCTTCGGGCTGGAAAACCTCGCCGACATCGAAAACGCCACCCTCGTGCACCACATCGATCAGGCCATCCGTGCCCACGGCATCATGAAGCGCGACATTGACTATGTCGTCAAGGACGGCGAGGTCATCATCGTCGATGAGTTCACCGGCCGCCTCATGCTCGGCCGCCGCTACAGCGACGGTCTGCATCAGGCCATCGAGGCCAAGGAGCACGTGCGCGTGCAGAGCGAGAACAAGACGCTCGCGACCATCACGTTCCAGAACTACTTCCGTCTCTACGGCAAGCTCTCCGGCATGACCGGCACGGCCATGACCGAGGAGGAGGAGTTTGCCGCCATCTACAATCTCGATATCATCGAGATCCCGACGAACAAGCCCGTCATCCGCATCGACAACTCCGACGTCGTGTATAAAAACGAGGCCGGCAAGCTGCGCGCCATCATCGAGCAGATCCGCGTCTGCCACGAGAAGGGTCAGCCGGTGCTGGTCGGTACGGTGTCGATCGAAAAGAGCGAGCAGCTGTCAAAGCTGCTGCGTAAAGCGGGTATCCCGCACAACGTCCTCAACGCCAAGCACCACGAGAAGGAGGCCGAGATCGTCGCGCAGGCCGGTAAGTTCGGCGCCGTCACGATCGCGACGAACATGGCCGGCCGCGGCACCGACATCATGCTCGGCGGCAATGCCGAATACATGGCCAAGAGCGAGCTGCGCAAGCAGGGCCTGTCCGACGAGCTGATCGCCGAGTCCAATTCCTTCGCCGAGACCGACGATCCCGAGATCCTCGCCGCGCGCGCAGCCTACGCCGAGGCCTACAAGCGCTTCAAGGCCGAGACGGACAAGCAGGCCGAGCTCGTGCGCAAGGCAGGCGGTCTGTTCATCATCGGTACCGAGCGGCATGAGTCGCGCCGGATCGACAACCAGCTGCGCGGCCGCTCCGGCCGCCAGGGCGACCCCGGCGAGACGCGGTTTTATCTGTCCATGCAGGACGATATCATGCGTCTGTTCGGCTCCGAGCGCATTATGAACATGATGGAGACGCTCGGCATCGACGAGGATACGCCCATCGACGCCAAGATCCTCTCCGGCGCGATCGAAAACGCGCAGAAGACCGTCGAGAGCCGCAACTATCAGTCCAGAAAGAGCGTCCTGGAATACGACGACGTCATGAACGTGCAGCGCAAGATCATCTACGAGCAGCGCCGGCAGGTGCTCGATGGCGAGGATCTGCAGAAGAACATCCGGTCCATGATGAAGTTCTATGTGGACACCTATGTCGCCAGCGCCTTCGGCGAGCAGCCGAAGCTGGCCGACAAGCAGCATTTCTTCGAAATGATGACGCATTTCGAGCCCATCTTCTTCCCCGCCGGCACCTGGCTCGTCTCGGACGCGGAGCTGCAGACGCTCACGCGTGAGGACGCGGAGGAGAAGCTCCTCTCGCTCATGCAGCGCGCGTACGCGAAGAAGGAGGAGCAGTTCACATCCCCCGTCATGCGCGAGGTCGAGCGGGTCGTGACGCTGCGGGTGGTCGACGAGTTCTGGATGGACCACATCGACGCCATGGACGATCTGCGGCAGGGCATCCGCCTGCGCGCCTACGCGCAGACAGACCCCGTCATCGAGTATAAGCGCGAGGGCTTTGATATGTTCGAGGCCATGAACGACGCAATTAAAGAAGAGATCGTCCGCCGCGTCTTCCTCGTCCGGATCAAGACGAACGAGGAGATCAAGCGCCAGCGCGTGGCGAAGGTCACCGGCGAGGGGGCTGGCGGCGACAAGACCGTCAAGCGTCAGCCCGTCGTCAAGAAGATCAAGGTCGGCCCGAACGACCCGTGCCCGTGCGGCAGCGGAAAAAAATACAAAAAATGCTGCCGCGACAAGGATCTCGCCGCCGAACGCGGTCAGAATAACGCCTGATCCGCACCGCCTTCATTCCGCGCGGACACCTGCGGCAAGGACTCTCTGTGTCCGCACATCTGAGGAAAACTATGCTTCACACCATCAAACATGGAAAACTGGAATATCTGACCGCCGATGCGCTGGAGGGCAGCATCCACTGCTTCTCCACGCGCTATGGCGGCGTCAGCGAGGGGTATCTCTCCAGCCTCAACCTTGGCACCCATCGCGGCGACAAGCCTGAAAACGTGTATGAAAATTACCGCATTCTCGGCAGCGCCGTGGGCTTCCGTCCGGAGGATACCGTTTTTACAAAGCAGCTGCACACGGACATTGTGCGCCGTGTCGGACGCGCTGACCGCGGCGCGGGCCTCCTGCGGGAGCAGACCGAGGTCTGCGACGCACAGATCACGGACGAGCCGGGCGTCGCGTTGGTCGCGTTCGCAGCCGACTGCACACCCATCCTGCTTTTTGATCCCGTCCGGCGGGCCATTGCCGCCGTTCATGCCGGCTGGCGCGGTACCGCGCTCGGCATTGCCGCAAAAGCCGTCGAGGCCATGACGCGCGAATTCGGCTGTGAGCCGGAGAATATCAGTGCGGCCATCGGGCCGTGCATCGGCGCCTGCTGCTTCGAGACGGACGGCGATGTACCGGAGGCCATGCGCGCAGCGCTTGGCCGGGATGCGGAGCGCTGCATCACGCGCCGGGGTGAAAAATTCTTTGTGGATAACAAATCGCTCAACCGCATCTGGCTTGAGCGCTGCGGCGTCACGCGCATCGATGTCAGCTGCGACTGCACAAAATGCCAGCCGGAGCGCTTCTGGTCGCATCGCGTCACGCAGGGCCATCGCGGCAGTCTGGCCGCGATCATTATGCTGTCGGAGTCAGGAGGCGCAGAGGCATGAAAAAACGGATTTCCCTTCTGCTGGCCGCCGCGCTGCTGGCAGGGACTCTGAGCGGCTGCTCCGGAACAAACCCGATCGATTGGGTCAAGCAGAAATTCCGCGACGTGACCGGCGTCAGTGAGGAAGCCACGGCCGATCCGACGGAAACGGCCTCCGCCGACAACGCCGCGCCGGATCGTGAGATCCCCGTCGCGCTGGACACCGAGATCTCCAACGAGCTTGTCCGCTACGGCCTTGCCTATCAGGCGGAATACGGACTCGATCCGTACAACTGCCTGAGCCTCAATAACCGCGTGATTTTTTCCTTCCTCTACGAGCCGCTCTTTGCCGTCAACAGCGCATATGAAGCGGTGCCGGTGCTGGCCGAGGGCTACGACATCTCCGACGACGGACTGACAACAACGGTCTATCTTCAGAAGGATGTCCGCTTCCATGACGGCTCCCGGCTCACCGCGAAGGACGTGCTCTACTCCATCGACCAGGCGCGTGGTTCCGATTATTACGGCTCTCGCTTCTATGCCGTTACGAATGCCTCCGCCGACGGCGACTACACCGTCGTGCTGACCACCAGCACGGCCTATGAGTGCCTGCCGCTGCTGCTTGACATCCCCATCGTCAAGGAGCCGGTCGTTCAGAAGCCGGAAGCGCCGTCCTCGGAGGAGGGCGCTGACACGGAAAAACCGGACGGTGCAGCTTCGCCGGACACAACAACGGAAGAGCCGGTCGAAGTCACACCGTCGCAGCCGCTCGGCACCGGCCCGTACTGCTTCGTATCGGAGCATCAGCTGGAGCGCTTTGCGGACTGGTGGCAGGACGCTTCGCCCATCGCCGACTTTTCTTCCATCTCGCTCTATGCTGCGACGACCTCCGCCGATATCCGCGACCATTTCGAGTATGAGGACGTGAATCTTGTTCGGACGGACCCAAACTCGTCGGCTTATGTTAACTTCCACAACGACTACGAGCTTTGGAACGACACGACGACGATCA
>ERZ835980.2499-NODE-2499-length-16467-cov-7.534000_pt1 | contig 16467 bp, 15 predicted proteins | sample MGYA00519943_ERZ835980 | MGnify/ENA primary metagenome ERZ835980 (study PRJEB31850, sample SAMEA3708791) | human gut metagenome | biome: human gut; feature: human-associated habitat; material: faeces | place: China | collected 2014 ... | reverse complement strand
GCTTACCGCCAGTCACGATAATAGCCTGCATTACTTGTTGCACCTGCCTTTCCTTTATTACGGACTCGCTGTCGGGGGCGTCCGGACGCGCCGAAACTTGATACCCATTCAAAGCGGCTTATCAAGTATAACAGCGGATATCCTGTTTGTCAACAGAAATACCCGCTGTTTCCTGAAAAAATTCCTTGCCGTGAGCCACGGTAAAGCTTGCGATGCGCCCTGTGTCTCAGCCCTCCTGCAGGCGCTGCGCCAGCGGCAGCGCGGTCCTGTTCAGATCCCGCATGGCCTGCGGGAAGTTGAAGAAGAAATCGTGGTGGGCCAGCACACAGTCGGACACGGACTTCAGCGCCAGGAACGGCACATCGTTGCGCCAGCACACCTGCGCCGCCGCACAGCCCTCCATCTCGATGAGCAGGGGATGGAACGTGTCGGCGATCCAGCGGGCGCGGTCACACTCCGTGGCGAACCAGTCGCCGGTGGCCACGCTGCCCACGCGGTAAGAGACGCCCAGACTGTCCAGCGCGGCGCGGGCGTCCTCCAGCCGGGCGGTGGGGAAGTCCATGCGGTTCACCGTGGAGATCAGCCCCACGGGGTCGCCGATGCCGGAGGTGTCCATGTCGTGCTGCATAAACCGATCCGGCAGCACCAGCGTACCGATGGGCAGATCCTCAAAGCACCCGGCCACGCCCACGTTCAGGATCAGATCGGGATGGTACAGGTCGATGAACAGCTGGGTGGCCATGGCGGCGTTGACCTTACCCACGCCGCCGCAGCAGGCGATGATGTCCTCCCGGATGCGGTAAAACGACACGCCGGACTTCTCCTGCAGGAGCGGCGTCTCCTCCGTCAGCATACTTTCGATCTCGCCCTTCATGGCGTACAGCAGTCCGATGCGCATGGGCAGTTCCTCCTTGTAAAAACCGTTTTTCCTATTGTAATGACCGGCGGCGGGAAAAGTCAAGGGGCGCGTTGCAATACGGGCGGGTTTTGTGGTAAAATACCGCCAGAACAAACACGAGGAGGGCGGCTATGTCCGTTGCAGGCATCATCTGTGAATATGACCCGCTCCACACCGGCCACGCGTATCTGATGGCGCAGGCCCGGGAGGCCGGGGCGAAGGCGGTGGTCTGCGCCATCAGCGGGAACTTCACCCAGCGGGGCGGCTTCGCCGTGACGGATAAGCTGTCCCGGGCGGAGATGGCCGTGTCCTGCGGCGCCGACCTGGTGCTGGAGCTGCCCACGGTGTGGGCCATGTCCACGGCGGAGCGGTTCGCCCGGGGCGGCGTGGAGCTTCTGACCCGCACCGGCGTGGTGACGGAGTTGGTGTTCGGCTCGGAGTGCGGCGATCTGGCGGCGCTGCGGCGTGCGGCGGACTGTCTGGAAAGCCCGGAATTTACCGCGTCGCTGGCATCGCTGCCGGAGGACGGGCGCACCTTTGCCGCCCGGCGGCAGGCGGCGCTGGCCGCCCTACTGGGGGCGGAGGAGGCGGCGCTGCTGGCAAGCCCCAACAACACGCTGGCGGTGGAATATCTCCGCGCCGTCCGGCGGCTGGGAAGCCTATTGACCGCCCGAACGGTGCGGCGTACCGGCGCACAGCACGGCGAGGAGGCATCCGGCGGCTTCGCCTCGGCGTCCTATCTGCGGCAGCTGCTGGCGGCGGGAGAGACGGAGCAGGCGGCGGCGTACATGCCCCCGGCGGCGGCAGACATCCTGCGGCGGGAACAGGCGGCGGGCCGCGTTGCCGATCCGTCCCTGTGCGAGCGGGCCATCCTGTCCCGGCTGCGTACCATGACCGCCGGCGACTGGCGGCAGTACGACGGCGGCGGTGAGGGATTGGGCAACCGGCTGTGCCAGGCGTCCCGCACCGGCAGTACGCTGGAGGCGGTGCTGGCCGCCGCCAAGACGAAGCGATACCCCCTGGCGCGGCTGCGGCGGATGGTGCTGGCGGCATGGCTGATGCTGCCGGAGCCGCCGGAGGAGGTGCCGTACCTGCGGGTGCTGGCCGCCAATGAGACGGGGCGGCGTCTGCTGCGGCAGATGCGGGACGCGGGCGCGCCGGTGCTGACGAAGCCGGCGGACGTGTCCCTGCTGGGGGGCGAGGCGGAGGCGCTGCTGGCGGCGGAGAGCCGGTGCACCGATCTCTATGTGCTGGCCCGCCCCGATGCGGCGCAGATGGCGCCGGGGCAGGAGCTGCGGATGACGCCGGTGATGCTGTAGGTTGACATAAAAACGCCCCTCGGCGGTGAGCCGAGGGGCGTTCTGCGTGTATTTACGGGGCGAGGTCCAGCTTGTCCAGCAGATCGAGGGCACGGGCGCGGCTGTCCTCCGTGGTGGAGGCGGCCAGCTGCAGCTCGTGCAGGCTGCGCTTTGTGGCGGCGGACGACAGCAGCAGCTGTCCCCAGCGGCGCAGCTGGTACAGGGGCGTCAGGGCGGGGCGGCCCTCCAGCGAGGGGTATTTGCAGCACAGGCTCTCGTAGGGCATCCAGACGCGGGACAGCACATAGCGGGCCCGGCTGCCCTGCCGCAGCTGCTGCATGTTCATCAGGTTCTCCGCCGAGCCGTAGACGCCGCCGGTCAGGAGGTAGCGCTCCATGTCCCGGGTGACGTCATTGTGGGCGGCGCCGCCGAACCAGACCTCCGACAGGTGCCGGGCCTGGGCGGCAAAGGTGGTGAGACCGGCCTGCGCCAGCAGGGCATCGCGCCTGGCGGCGTCGAAGGACACCCGGTGTTCCAGCAGCCAGAGATCCAGAAAGGGGCGGATGCCGCAGCCGCCGTGCAGAAAGTGGTACGATGCATGGGCCAGATGGTGAAAGAAAAAGTATTCGTTAGAAAAGCGGTATTCACAATTTGCGGACGCGAAAGCGTAAGACCAGCAGTCAGACAGGAGCGGATCGATGCTTTTCGTGTTCTCCTTAATGCTGAAATGCAGTTCTAAATGGACACCGGACGGCGCTTTCATGGAAATGTCGTGGTAATTTTTGAACTCATAGGCATAGTCCAATTGCTTCGACAGGAGCCGTGCGGCGCTGTCCGCCTGCTCCTCCGGCACCAGTACGTCGATGTCGCAGCTGGTGCGCATCCACGGCTCCGGATACAGCGTCCGGAGGACGGCGCCCTTGAGCGGGAGGAAGGGAATACCCGCCGCGCACAGCGTGTCCCGCAGGCGGGACAGCTCGCCGCTCTGGGTCTCGCAGCGGTAGACGGCCAGCATGACCTGCTTTTCAAAGGCGTCCCGGACGCTGCCGGGGGGCAGCAGACCGCGGCGCAGCAGGGCGCTGCCCGTCAGGTGCGCCATATCGTGGGCGGCGGAGAGCCTGTACAGCTTCGCCGCCGTCTCCTCCGGCAGCGGCGGCAGATCGAGGGCGGCGCCGCAGACCTCCGACGCGATGAGCTGCATCATGGTGCGTGTCAGCTGTTCCATGGGTGTCCTCCGTTTATGCGCAGGGCGCTTCGTTGGCGGCGCGGCCTCACAGGCCGCTGCCGTCTGTCTGCTGGAGCAGATCGGCCAGCGAGACGCTGTCCAGATAGCCGTTGATGAGGCTGTCCAGCTTCTCCCACATGGGCAGGGTGTGGCAGTGACCGGCCCGGGGGCAGGTGTTCTCCTCCCCCTCCAGACAGGTGACGGGCGCCAGCGAGCCCTCCGTCAGCCGCAGGATCTCGCCCACGGAGTACTGGGCGGGCGTGCGGGTCAGGCGGTAGCCGCCGCCCTTGCCCCGGACGCCGTCCACCAGTCCCGCGCGGGACAGCAGCACGACGATGCTCTCCAGATATTTTTCCGACACGGACTGTCTCTCCGCGATGACCGGCAGCGGCGTATAGCTGTCCGCCGGGCGCTGGGCAAGCTCCAGCATGACCCGCAGGGCGTAGCGCCCCTTGGTGGAAACCAGCATGATAAGACCCCCCCTCAAGATAAGCATAGTATATCACTATGCTGATGAAGACGCAAGCCTTACATATAATGATATTTGCCGCGCTTGGCCAGCAGGAACGTCACGGAGATCAGGAACGCGAACACCTCCGACACGGTGATGGCCCACCAGATGCCGTCCACGTCGAGGAAGATGGGCAGGATCAGCACCGAGGCGGACTGGAACACCAGCGTCCGCAGGAAGGAGATGGCGGCGGAGATGCCGCCGTTGTTCAGGGCGGTGAAGAAGCCGGAGGCGTAGATGTTGAAGCCCGCCAGCAGGAACGACCACGCGAACAGACGGAAGGCGTGGCTGGTCAGGGCGAACAGACCGGCATCGTAGCCCACGAACAGGCGGGACAGCGGATCGGCCAGCGCCATGGCCAGCGCCGTCAGCGCCACGCCGGTGCAGCCCATCAGCAGGACGCTCTTGCCCAGCAGATTTTTCAGCTCCCCGTGGTTCTGTGCGCCGAAGTGGTAGCTGACCACCGGCGCGCAGCCGATGGAATAGCCGATGTAGATGGAGATGAAGATGAACTGGACGTACATCAGCACACCGTAGGCGGAGACGCCGTCCTCGCCGGCCAGACGCATCAGCTGGAAGTTGTAGAGCATACTCACCACCGACGAGGAGATGTTGCTCATCAGCTCGGACGAGCCGTTGCCGCAGGCGGCCAGGATGGGCCGGAGCCGCAGCCGGGTGGGGGACAGGCGCAGCAGACTGCTGTTGGGACGCAGGAAGTACACCAGCGGCAGTACGCCGCCCACGCACTGGCTCAGACCGGTGGCGATGGCCGCGCCGGCCACGCCCCAGTCGAACACGGCGATGAACAGGGCATCCAGCACCATGTTGGCCAGGCCCGCCGCCACTGTGACCTTCAGGCCCAGCTTGGGCTTTTCCGCCGCGATGAAGAAGCTCTGGAACACGTTCTGCAGCATAAAGGCGAACGTGAAGCCGGTGACGATGCGGCCGTAGAGTACGCAGTCGTCCATCATGGCGTCGGTGGCGCCCAGAAAGCGGGAGACGGGGCGCATGAAGACGATGCCGGCGGCGGACAGGACGATGCCCAGCGCCAGCGTGAACAGCACCATCATGGAGAACGTCCTGTTGGCGGTGTCCGGGTCGCCCTCGCCCAGTATCTTGGAGACCAGCGCCGTGCCGCCGGTGCCGATCATGAAGCCCATGCCGCCCAGGATCATGACGAAGGGCATCACCAGATTCACCGAGGCGAAGGCCGTCTTGCCCACGAAGTTGGACACGAACAGGCCGTCCACCACGCCGTAGATGGAGGTGAACACCATCATGACGATGGACGGCAGCGTGAAGCGCAGCAGCTTGGAATAGGTGAAGTGGTCGGATAAGCGGATGTTTTTAGCCATAAAATACTCCTGTATGCAGTAATGGCCTGCCTCGCGGCAGGCATACAATAAAAGCATCGCACCACAAAATGAAAGGACACACGAAGTGTGTCCTTTCATTTTGTGGTGACCCGTACCGGATTCGAACCGATGTTAAAGGCGTGAGAGGCCTCTGTCTTAACCACTTGACCAACGGGCCGTATAGAAAATCACCGGCGGTGGGGTCGGTGATCTTCTGCCATGGTACACCTTCAGGGACTCGAACCCTGGACACCCTGATTAAGAGTCAGGTGCTCTACCAACTGAGCTAAAGGTGCATATCCATTTAACACGGCTATTATAGTCGATGTTTTTCCATTTTGCAAGCCTTTTTTGCGTGATCCGATGATTTTTTTCCGGCATATGGACAGACGCGGCAAAATAATGCTTTCCAAAGGACAGTATTTGTGATATGATGCAGGTCTATACCAAAAAGAAAGTGGGATGGCGCGTGGAGTACGGACAGGTGATACGGGCGCGGTTTCTGGCGCGGCCCAACCGCTTTATCGCCCACGCGGCGCTGGACGGCGGCGAAGCGGTGGTGTGCCATGTGAAGAACACGGGCCGCTGCCGGGAGCTGCTGGTGCCGGGCGCCGCTGTTTATCTGGAGAGAGCCGCCAACCCGGCGCGAAAGACGGCCTACGACCTGATCGCGGTGGAAAAGGGCGGGCGCCTCATCAACATGGACGCCCAGGCCCCCAACCGGGCGTTTGCCGAGTGGGCGCGGACGTTCGACCCGTCGGCGGAGACGGTGAAGCCGGAGTTTACGTTCGGACAGTCCCGGCTGGACTTCTGCCTGGAGGGGCCGCAGGGCCTGCATCTGGTGGAGGTCAAGGGCGTGACACTGGAGGACGGCGGCCACGCCCGGTTCCCGGACGCGCCCACGGAGCGGGGCGTCCGGCACCTGCATGAGCTGATGCGGGCGGCGGCGCTGGGCCACCGGGCCACGGCGTTCTTTGTCATCCAGATGGAGGATGTGACGGACTTTGCCCCCAACGACGATACGCACCCGGCCTTCGGGCAAGCGCTGCGGCAGGCGGCGGCTGCGGGGGTGCAGGTGGCGGCGTACAGCTGCCGCGTGACGCCGGACAGCATGACCATCCACCGGCCTGTGCCGGTGATTTTATAAGGAGAGGGAACACTATGACATTACTGGAGATCTTTCTGGTGGCCATCGGTCTGAGCATGGATGCCTTCGCGGTGGCCATCTGTAAGGGACTGGCCATGCCAACCATCAACAGGAAGCAGACGCTGCTCATCGCCGCGTATTTCGGCGTGTTTCAGGCGCTGATGCCGCTGACCGGCTGGCTGCTTGGCTCCCAGTTCGCCCGGCATGTGACAAAAATGGCACCGTGGATCGCCTTTGTGCTGCTGGCGTGGATCGGCGGCAATATGATCCGGGAGAGCCTGTCCAAAAAGGAGGAGGACGAGGAGGTCGAGCCGGCGGAGCTGCGGCACAAGGAGCTTTGCATGCTGGCCATTGCCACCAGCATCGACGCACTGGCTGTGGGCGTCAGCTTTTCCATGGTGGAGCTGGCCATCCCTATCGGCGCGGCGGCGGCCCTCATCGGCTGCACCACCTTCGCCATCTCCGTGGGCGGCGTGTTCGTGGGGCACATCTTCGGCGCCAGGTACAAGAACCGTGCGGAGTTCGTGGGCGGCGCCATCCTGATCCTCATCGGCGTGAAGATCCTGCTGGAGCATTTCGGCGTACTGTAAAAAAGCATATGGCGGGAGGGCGCGCTGCGGCGTGCCCTCCTTTCTCATACACCTGGGTTTTACACAGATTTTACAAAACACTTACATTGGATTTGACAATGGCGTGTTATCCTGCGGATGGTCACAAATGTGTAAAATCAAGGAGAGAGCGATATGACGATTTTCAATGCGCTGACGATGATCGGCGGCCTGTGCCTGTTTTTGTTCGGCATGGATCTGATGGGGCAGGCGCTGGAGCGCCGGGCCGGCGGCAAGCTGCGGACGATGCTGGACAAAATGACCGGACGGGTCATGACCGGTTTCCTGACGGGCCTTGCCATCACCGCTGTCATTCAAAGCTCCTCGGCCACCACGGTGATGGTGGTGGGCTTTGTCAACTCCGGGCTGATGACGCTGCGGCAGGCCATCAATGTCATCATGGGCGCCAATGTGGGCACCACCGTGACGGCGTGGCTGCTGAGCATGGCGGGCATCAGCAGCGGCAATGTGTTCATCAATCTGCTGAAGCCCACCTCCTTTACGCCGGTGCTGGCGCTGGTGGGCATCATCTTCTATATGTTCTGCAAAAACGGCAAGAAGAAGGACACCGGCATGATCCTGCTGGGCTTTGCCACGCTGATGTTCGGTATGGACACCATGAGCGGTGCGGTGGCGGGGCTGAAGGACGTGCCCGCCTTCGCCCAGCTGTTCATCGCCTTCAAGAACCCGGTGCTGGGTGTGCTGGCCGGCGCGGTGCTGACGGGTATCATCCAGTCCAGCTCCGCCTCCGTGGGCATCCTGCAGGCGCTGGCCGTCACGGGGCAGGTGAGCTATGCCGCCGCCATCCCCATCATCATGGGCCAGAACATCGGCACCTGCGTCACGGCGCTGCTGTCCTCCGTGGGCACCAGCAAGAACGCCAGGCGCGCCGCCGTGGTGCATCTGATGTTCAACGTTATCGGCGTGGCGGTGCTGCTGGCGGTGTTCTGCATCGTCAAGGCGATCTTTGATCCGGCCATCTTCCACGAGAGCGCCACCATGTACGGCATCGCCATCGCCCACTCCTGCTTCAACATCGCCTGCACGGCCATGCTGCTGCCCTGCGGCGGCCTGCTGGAGAGGCTGGCTGTCCGGCTGGTGCCGGACGGGCCGCAGGAGCGGTCGGAGAAACCGGTGGAGCTGGACGAACGCCTGCTGGCCACGCCGTCTCTGGCGCTGCAGCAGTGCCGCACCGTGGCGGAGGAGATGGCCGGCTGCGCCGTGGAGGCGCTGGACAGCGCACTGAATGCCTTTTCCGCCTACACGCCGGAGCTGGCGGAGCGCATCCGGCAGGAGGAGAAGCGCTGCGACCACTATGAGGACGTGCTGGGCACCTATCTGGTGAAGCTCAGCACCCAGCAGATGGGCGCGGCGGAGAGCGAGGAGGCCACGGAGCTGCTGAAGACCATCGGCGACTTCGAGCGCATCTCCGACCACGCCGTCAACGTGCTGGAGTCGGCGGGGGAGCTGCGGGTCAAGGAACTGACCTTCAGCCGGGCGGCACAGAGCGAGCTGGACGTGCTGTCCCGGGCGGTGCGGGAGATCCTGACCCTGGCGCTGCGGGCCTTCCGGGAGAAGGACGCGGCCGCCGCCGGACAGGTGGAGCCGCTGGAGCAGGTCATCGACGCTCTGAAGGAGCAGATGCGGACGCGGCACATCCTGCGGATGCAGCAGGGCCAGTGCAGCATCGAGGCGGGCTTCGTGTGGTGCGACCTGCTGACGGATCTGGAGCGTACCTCCGACCACTGCTCCAACATCGCCGGCTGCGTCATCGACGCCGCCCAGCACAACCTGAATCTCCACGAGACGCTGCACAACATGCACCACAGCGACGAAGAGTACCGCCGCCGGTTCGACGCCTGCGCGGAGATATACCGCCTGCCGCCGCCGGAGCAGGCATGAAAAAGGAGTCCGTATCCCTTGGGATACGGACTCCTTTGCTTCACAGGTGTGCGATGACGTCCATGGTGATGCGGGCCGTCAGCCCCCACAGCGGGTGGGCCAGACCGTGATACACCGGCACCTCCATGTAATAGGGGCGCCAGGGATAGTCGGCGGAGACGCCGGCCTCCGCGTAGGGGAAGTCGGGGATGGACACCGGATGGCGGTAGGTGTAGACGGTGGGCGGATGGTCATGCAGCCATTGCAGGGGGATGAGGAACGTATCGGCCACCTCCGCCGCGCAGGGACGCATGGCGTCCAGCGCCCCGCGGTCCACCCGGCCCAGTACGGGGCGGAGCAGGCTGCCGGCGCGGATGTGGAGGAAGTCCATTTCGCCGATGACCTCCACGGCCTCCGGCGGGATGGCCAGTTCCTCCCACGTCTCCCGCAGGGCACACTGCACCGCCGTTTCGCCGTTTTCGGCCTTGCCGCCGGGGAAGCAGACCTCGCCGGGCTGGCACACCGCGGCGGAGCGTATCTCATACAGCAGGGAGGGGCCGTCCGCCGTGTCCACCAGCGGCACCAGCACGGCGGAGCCGCCCCGGGCGCCCATCAGGGTGGGGACATGGTCTGTGTAGGCCCGGCGCAGGGCGGAGAGATCCATGGCTTGTACGTCCTTTCTGGAAAAATTCCCCCGCCTTGCGGCGGGGGATCCGTTTACCGGCCGATGGTGGGTCAGCAGCCGCAGCCGCAGCCGTTGCTGTTGTTGTTCCCACAGCCGCAGCCGCCGTTGCAGCCGTTGCCGCAGAACAGGAACAGCAGGATGATGGCGATGATGATCCAGCAGCAGCTGCCGCCGCCAAAGCAGGAATTCTGATTACACATAGTGTGACCTCCTATGAAGATTTGACCGTCTTGCCGGTCTCATTCTCATAGTATGCCGGTCGCAGGAAAGTGTGCCGTCACTGGCGGGAAATACGGTAGCTCAGGGTCAGCAGCGTGTCCACAAAGTGGATATCCTCGAAAAATACGCCCGGCTCGTCGGTGGACAGCTCCACATTGGTGAAGTTCCAGAAGCCCCGGACACCCAGCCCGATGAGCCGGTCCGCCAGAGGCTGCGCCACGCTCTGCGGCACGGTGAGCACCGCCACGTCGGGGTGGTAGTTGGCCACATATTCCTCCAGCTCGTCCATGGAGCGGACAGCCACACTGCGGATCTCCGTGCCGATGAGGGCGGGAGAGACGTCAAAGGCGGAGTCGATGCGGAAGCCGACCTTGTCGAAGTCGAAGTTCTGGAGCAGCGCATGACCCAGATGGCCCACACCGACGACGATGATCTTGTGGCCGCTGTCGATGCCTAAAATATGGCCGATCTCGGCGCGCAGCTCCGCCACGTTGTAGCCGTAGCCCTGCTGGCCGAATTCGCCGAAGCAGCTGAGATCCTGGCGGATCTGGGAGGCCGTAATGTCCATCTTCGCACCCAGGGAATTGGAGGAGATACGGACGACGCCCTTGTTGTACAGGTCGTCCAGATAGCGGTAGTAGCGGGGGAGGCGATGGATCACGGCGTCGGAGATCTTTTGCTTTTTCATATAAAAAACCTTCTTTTAGGATGGGATGCGGTGCGGGGCACCTGAAATGATGGAGTTATTTTACAGCATGACGCGGGAGTTGTCAACTTTTTTAACAATCTTTCTGCAAAAAAGTTTTTCCAAAACGGCTTTACATCCGGGGGAAGAACTGCTATAATACCAAGGCTGGAAGTGCAGCGACAACCGAATATGCGCCCGTAGCTCAGCTGGATAGAGTGACAGACTCCGACTCTGTAGGCCGCTGGTTCGAATCCAGTCGGGCGTACCAAATGAATGAACTCCGTTTTTCGAGAAAATGTTCGAAAAACGGAGTTCTTCTTATCCGCAAAGCCTTGTCTATCAGGGCTTTTTTTGATGATTGGAGGCATGCACAGCAAAAATCCTTAAAATGCAGAATGATTATGTTTACGCAAGGGCGTTATTTGAATACGGTTTTCGTTCGTCATTTTGCCAAGGCCAGCGCATTCATGGCGCTGCGCAGGTGGATGCGCATGGCAGCTTCCGCGCCGAAAGCATCTCTCTTGCCGAGAAAATCCATCAGCAGCGCGTGGTCCCGCAGGGTGATGTCCGACAGCAACTCCTGGTGCTCATTGAGCATGATGGTCTCAGACACAGCGCTGTGGATGATGGGCAAAAGTTGAAGCATAAAGCGGTTGTGGGAGGCCACAGCAATGCGCTGGTGGAATTCTTGGTCGGCAGAAGTGCGGTCGGCGTGGAGCCGTATTTGATCTTCTACCAGCTTTCCTGCTTCCATGATGGCGCCCAGCTCCTCGTCCGTGGCGCGCTGGCAGGCCATAGCTGCCAACTGTGGCTCAAACAGGAGACGGGCCTCGAATAGATCCTTCACACGGCTGCGGTTCAGATCCAATTCGTCCAAGCCGAAGCTGATAAAACTCTCCATGCTCTCGGATACGAAGGTGCCCTTGCCACGATAGACCTCCAACACGCCCTGCGAGCAAAGCACCTTGATAGCTTCCCGCAGGGTGGAACGGCTGACACCCAGCCTATCCGAGAGGGTGTTTTCTCCTGGCAGCTTGTCACCGGGGCGGAACTCCTGTGTGTCCGCGATCATCTTATATAAGCTGTCCGCCACTTGATGGGGCAGGTCTTTTCTCATCATAGTGCGATCCCCCTATAGTTTCTCATGCTCCAGTATACGGACTTTCACTGTAAAAAGCAAGCTAAACTTGTGTGAATAGTATACAAGTTTGCGGCGGGTATTTCAGCGGATGCGACAAACTTCTGGAAAGAGGGCAGATCACCGTTGACAAATAGGGCAGAAGTTATTATAGTTTACTTGTCCAACAAGCAAACAAGTAAATATACATCGAGAGGTGAAAACCACAATGATAAGTGATCAAATCAAGACGGGCGTTGACCGCGCGCCTCACCGGTCGCTGCTGTACGCGTTGGGGCTGACGGAGGAGGAGCTGTCCCGTCCACTGATTGCGGTGGTGTCCGCCCAGAGCGACATCATCCCGGGACATGTTCATTTGGGCAAGATCGCAGAGGCGGTAAAGGCTGGCATCTACGCGGCTGGCGGTACGCCGGTGGTGGTGCCCGCCATCGGCGTGTGCGACGGTATCGTCATGGGCCACAAGGGCATGCACTACTCCTTGGCCTCCCGCGAACTCATCGCAGATTCAGTGGAGACACTGCTGACCGCCCATTGCTTCGACGGTGCGGTGCTGATCCCCAACTGCGACAAGATCGTGCCCGGTATGCTGATGGGAGCCATCCGCGTGAACATCCCTGCGCTGGTATGCTCCGGAGGCCCCATGCTGGCGGGTCATGTCAATGGGAAGAAGACCAGCCTGTCCCAGATGTTTGAGGCGGTAGGTGCCTATCAGGCGGGGAAGCTGGACGACGCGGGTCTGCGGAAATGTGAGCAGTCCTCTTGTCCTTCCTGCGGTTCCTGCTCCGGTATGTTCACGGCCAACTCCATGAACTGCCTGTGCGAAGCGCTGGGCATGGCGCTGCCGGGCAACGGCAGCATCCCCGCACCCTGTTCCGCGCGTATCCAGTTCTCCAAGCATTCTGGCATGAAGGTCATGGAGCTGGTGGAGAAAAACATCCGTCCCCGGGACATCGTAACGGCAGAAGCGTTTCATAATGCCATCACCGTAGATATGGCGCTGGGCTGTTCCACCAACACATCCCTGCATATCCCTGCCATCGCCCACGAGGCGGGGCTGACCATCGATCTGAAGCAGTTCAATGAAATCAGCGAGAAAACTCCCAACCTGTGCCATTTGGCACCGGCGGGCGAACACTTCATGGAGGAACTGGACGAGGCCGGCGGCGTGTCCGCCGTCATGAAGGAGCTGGCGGACGCGGGGCTGCTGCACACGGAGCTGCCTACCGTCACCGGCTATACCGTGGGGGAAAATATCGCCCACGCGGACAACCGCGATCCCGAGGTCATCCGCCCGCTGGACAAGCCCTATTCCGCCACCGGCGGCCTGGCGTTCCTGTTTGGTAATATCGCCCGCAATGGCTGTGTTGTAAAGCGCAGTGCCGTGGCGCCGGAGATGCGGGTACATAGCTGCACCGCCCGTGTGTTCGAGGGCGAGGAGGCGGCGGTGAAGGCCATCTTCGGCGGTGAGATCCGGAAAGGCGACATCGTGGTCATCCTGTATGAGGGACCCAAGGGTGGCCCGGGCATGCGGGAGATGCTGGTGCCCACCTCGGCTCTGGCGGGCATGGGACTGGACAAGGATGTGGCCCTCATCACCGACGGTCGGTTCTCCGGTGCATCCAGGGGCGCGTCCATCGGCCATGTGTCCCCCGAGGCGGCGGCCGGCGGCGAGATCGGCCTGCTGCGTGACGGTGATATCGTTGACATCGATATGGACAAGTATACCATCAATGCCCGCGTCACCGATGAGGAGTTCGCCTGCCGCAGAGCGGAGCAGAAGCCCCGCGAGAGTTGGGTGAAGGGCGGCTGGCTGGCTCGTTATCAAAGAATGGTATCTTCCGCCGACGAAGGCGCTGTGTTAAAATAAAAAGAGAAGGAGAAATGAAGCAATGAGTGAAACGAAAAAAGCAAATGGATACAGTGGCAAAAAACTGATCTATTTGGCAGTAGGACTGTTTTTCATGTTTGTATTCGGGATCGTCTGCCCCGCGTGGTCTACCGTAACGGGAACCGGTGTGAAGATGCTTGGTGTGTTCCTCGGATGGATCGTTATGATGATCTCCGGCTTTGGACTGATGGTCCCGTCGCTGTTGGCGATGTTTGCCATGCTGCTGACGGGTTTTTACACGCCTGCTGCGGTGATGGCCTCCGGCTTTGGCAGCAGTGTGGCACTGCTGTGCATGTTCGGTATGCTGCTGATCTACGCATTCCGCAATACCAAGGGCGATGAGGTGCTGATCCGCTATCTGATCAGCCGTCCGTTCCTGAGCGGACATCCTATCCGCTTTCTGCTGGTATTCAATCTAGCAATTGCCCTGCTGTCCGTATTTATGGACGTAGGCGGCATGCTGCTGGGATTTGCCTTTGTCAATGCCGTCGCTGATGTAGTGGGATACGAGGAGGATACCCATTGGAAGCGGTATATGATGACGTCCGTGCTGATCCTGTCGCAGTGTGCCACGAACGTACTGCCGTCTAAAGGTGGTTCTCTTTTGACTCTGGGGTCCTTCAGCGGTGCGCTGACCGAAGCGGGTTATACGCTGGATACGGCATGCTTTATTCTGACGAACCTGCTGACCGTGGTGCTGCTGGCGGTCGTGCTTGCGCTGCTGGCCAAGCCTCTGTTCCGCGTGGATCTTACCCGCATGCAGGAGCTTGACGTGGCACAACTGGTCAAGGACGGTGAGTCTGTCCGGTTGAACAAGCGGCAGGTGTGGTCTGGCGTGATTATGGTCATCGGCTTTGCTTTTCCTGTGATTCAGATGTGCTTCCCTGCGGAGTCTGCTGTTTACACATGGATGAACGATGTAGGTCAGATCTTCTTCATGGCGCTGCTGGTGGCGGCACTGGAGTTGATCCATATCGACGGAGAGCCCATCTGCAAGGCTGCGGATGCGTTCAGCAAGGGTGTCCTTTGGGATGTGTATATCGGTATTGCGGCGGTGGTACTGCTGTCCGGCGCAATGTCCAATGCCGACTGCGGCATCGGCAGTTGGATCGGCTTGCTGCTTGGTAATATGTTCAATGGTATGAGCTTCCCTGTAATGCTGCTGGTGGTCGTGGCACTGTCTGGCGCGGTGACGCAGGTGTTCTCCAACGGCGCAACCATGGTGATCGTGTCCTCCGTGATTGCGCAGTTTGCCGTAAGCTATGCAGCAGCGGGCGTGAATGTAGCGGTATTCCCTGCACTCATCGCGCAGGTGTGCCAGATGGGCTGCCTGACTCCTGCGGCCAGTGGCTTTGCCGCGATGTTGCTGGCACTGCCCTGTATGCAGAAAAAACCGAACTGGGTATTTAAATCCGGCACATTGATGATGCTGCTGTACCTGATCATTGCTATTCCGGTTGGCGTACTGCTGGCATATGTACTCTGAGAAAGGGGAGAATGTATCATGAGCAACAAGAATGATGTAAATAAGACACTGAACGCGACTGCACCTTTAAAAGAGGACGTAAGTTACAAGGGTGCGGAATCGGCAAAGCAGATGGAGATCCGCTGGATCAATGCGAACATGGTAGAGATGCGGCTGCCCAGCGGCAAAACTTTGATCACCGATCCGTTCTATACACCTGGCGTGGAGGGCTCACCGGTAGCATTTCATTTGCCGAGACCCATCAGCATCGACGACTTTGATGCCTGCGATTATATTTTCCTGAATCACGCGCATCCGGATCATTATCTGAACATCAAGGAGTTCGTAGATAAGTTCCATCCGCTGATTTTCGTAGATAGCATGTATGCGGCGGAACTCTCCCGCACGATGCAGATCGAGTTAGCCTATATCTTCCCCGTAGAGGTAGGACACAGCTATGTGTTCCCTGATTTCAGACTGGACACATATCACGGTACGCACAATCCGCTGACCGGCATTGGCTTCGGAAACTACGCGTTTACAGAAAAGCTGTTTGGCATAAAGGGTACAGAGCCGCTGGATCAGTATGGGAGCCTGTTCAACACAAACTTTATGCTGACATTCCCAAATCACTTCAAGGTCGGCTTTGCCGCGGGCACAGACAACCTGAACCAGGCGGAGGCGTGGCGGAACAATGGTCCGAACCTGCTGCTGCACCAGCGTATGGTATACACAAAGCCGGAGGACTATGCAGCGGAAGTGATGCAGCTGGGCGGACAGATGGTTCTGCCCATCCATCACGAGACTTCGTTTACCATCAATGCCGATATGGCACAGTTCACGGATGAGGTAAATTAAGATACTAGCTACGCACGGCTATGCAGGAAGAATGTTAAACCCCCAGCGCCTGAAGTGGTATAAAGTGCAGACCAGTATTTGCGCTGAAGCAATGCTATAGCCGTACATGGCGTCTCCTCCTATTGCAATAAATTTGGACAGAAGAGCCGGACAGTCAGTCCGGCTCTTCTGTCCACCTTTGGTAGCCAACACACATGCTACAACTCGGCGCACAAAGCTGCCGTTATTATTTCGATGCTGATTATATTCATATCTCCAGCATTTCCTGCAAGCCCGCGCTGGCGGCCTTTTTGTTCTTGTCGAAGGCATGGGTGTAGATGTCCAGCGTGGTGGAGGGCTGGCTGTGGCCGAGGATGCCCGCTACCGTGGCCACGTCCGCACCGCCTGCGATCATCAGACTGGCGGCGGTGTGACGCAGACTGTGTACATTGAGCTGCTCCGGCAGGCCGTTCTTTTTCAGGATGCACTTGAACCGCCATGTGAAGGTGGTGGGCGTCATAGGCAGACATGTGCCCTGCCGCCGAAACAGGAAGTCATCGGCGGTTAGTTGCCGCTGGTCATAGGTTTCGGTGATGTATGCACATTCCTGCCGGTACTCCCGCA
>ERZ835980.2490-NODE-2490-length-16522-cov-2.951965_pt1 | contig 16522 bp, 20 predicted proteins | sample MGYA00519943_ERZ835980 | MGnify/ENA primary metagenome ERZ835980 (study PRJEB31850, sample SAMEA3708791) | human gut metagenome | biome: human gut; feature: human-associated habitat; material: faeces | place: China | collected 2014 ... | reverse complement strand
AATGGATATTGGAAAATGCGTATCGCTATGGTTTTGTGGTGCGTTATGGAAAAGGTCATGAAAAGAAGACGGGACATTGGTATTTGCCATTTGTACTTCGATATGTGGGTATAGAGAATGCTAAGATCTTGCATGATGGTGATAAGAGTATGGAACAAATGTCTTTTCAAGATGAACTGAATTAGGGGTAATTTATGAAAATTGTGGTTGTGAGTGATTCTCATGGAAGAAATGATATATTAAATGCGATTCGTGAAAAACATCCAGATGCAGGATTATTTATTCATTGTGGAGATTTAGAGGATGATCCAATGTTTTATCCAGGCTATATCGTTGTTCGTGGAAACAATGATTATTATGGTCGCTTTGAAGATGAAAGAATTATTCCAATTGGTAAGCATCGTATTTATGTTACGCATTCGCATCGTTTCTCGTATTTTTCAAGAAACGAACAGCTTTCAAATAGGGCAAAAGCATTGGATTGTGATATAGTATGTTTTGGACATACGCACGTTGCCTATTTGGATCAAGTGGATGGAATAACATTATTGAATCCAGGATCTTTATCGCATGCAAGGGATGGAAGACCATGTAGTTATGCGATTTTAGATATAGATGAAAATGAAATTCGGGTTGAATTTAAGTTTGAGCCTGAATGGTAAGAAAGAAGGAAATTTATGTACAAAATTAGTGAGCTTTATGATTTAAATCATACGTTGGCTAAGGATTACTTGGCACAGTTTGAATATCCTTGGCAAGCCTTGGCTGGAATCAAAGAATTGATTTTAGAATTAGGAAAAAACTTAGGGGAAGATTATGTGGAAGTCAAAGAGCATGTTTGGGTTCATAAAACTGCTCATGTATTTGAAAGTGCTTATTTAGGTGCTCCATGTATCATTGGTCCAAAAACGGAAGTGCGTCATTGTGCTTTTGTTCGTGGTAGTGCTTTGGTTGGGGCAAATTGTGTTGTTGGAAATAGTGTGGAATTAAAAAACTGTATCTTATTTGACAATGTAGAAACTCCTCACTATAACTATGTTGGGGATAGTATTTTAGGATATCATTCTCACTTAGGTGCTGGTGGTATCACAAGTAATTTGAAGAGTGCTCGTGATAATATCATCTTGAGAAGAAAAGATGAGAATTATAATGTGGTTGAAGAATTTGAAACGGGATTAAGAAAAATCGGTGCTTTCATGGGTGACTATGTAGAGGTTGGATGTAATTCTGTTCTATGTCCAGGAACGATTATTGGTCCACATACAAATGTATATCCATTATCTCGTGTGCGTGGTCAGATTGCGGCAAATTCTATTTTCAAAGATGCCACACATGTAACTTTAAAAGATTAATCTTACGGACTTGTAATTTTACAAGTTCTTTTTCTTATGTTAAGGTTTAGGTATGAAAAAGTTAGTTAAGTTTATATTTAAATTGTTGTTGATTCTAATTATTAGTTTTGTCGGCGTCTTTTTTGGCAAGGGGTATTGGAATTATGTACAGCTTACAGAAACAAAATCCGTTGATGAGGTAGTCAATGAAGTAAGGGCAAGTCCTTATTATGTGGATTATGATGATATATCACCAAATTTGATTCGGGCTACCATTGCGATAGAGGATCGTCGCTTTTATGATCATGGTGGCTTTGATTATATTGGCTTGGTTCGTGCGGCCGTTTCTCAATTTGATGAAGATCTATTAACAAGTGGTGGTTCTACGATTACGCAGCAACTTGCGAAAAACTTGTATGGGATGTTTGAAAGTTCATGGGATCGTAAGAGTACAGAGTTTTTTGTGGCGCGTTATTTAGAGAAGCATTATTCAAAAAATGAAATCATTACTTTGTATGTGAATGTGATCAATTATGGAAATAATTATACAGGCATATATGAGGCGAGTATGGGCTATTTGGATACGCTTCCTGAAGATTTAACGGTTGCGCAAGCTTCTTTATTGGCGGGTATTCCACAATCTCCAAGTCATTATGAATTGGTGAATCATTTTTCCCAGGCCAAACAGAAACAATATGCGGTATTAAAGGCAATGGCAGAGTGTGGGTATATTTCAGAAAGTGATATTGCGACATATTATAATGCATCTGTTTAAATGGATGCATTTTTTTCATCTTTTCTAGAATTTGTTGAAAAAATTACGTATAAGAGTATGTAGGTGATGGCGTTAAAATGTAATATGCTAATGTTCAGGCTCTAGATTAGATGGTCCAATCCTTCTTTGTGTTAAAAAAACGAAGGTGTAATGTGGATTCATTAGTTTATTGATTCATGATACAAAAATGATGGTATATCGATACGAACTGTATTCAAAGATTTATCTCGTCTTTATTAAAGTGGACAAACTACAAGGAAATATACAAATCCACATTACGATACTTATCTATCTAGATGACAGTTAAATGCCTACTAGAAAGAGATGCTTATGAGAAGCGCTAATTTATTAAATGATTTCGCCTTTAAGTATGTGTTTGGCGAAGATTGTAAGGAGGCCAATGATGCCTTAAAATCATTACTTACGGTATTTTTAGAAAGGAAGGTAAATCATGTTGTTGTAAAGAATTCAGAATTGGTCAAAGACTATAGTAAAATGAAAAGTCCACGGTTGGATCTGTTAGTTGAATTTGATGATCAAACAACTGTAGATTTAGAAATGCAGTTAAGACAAACCAAAGATAATTTGCCGATTCGCTTTAGTTATTATTTGGCTAGACTTCATGGTTCTCAAGAATTGGAAGGAAAATATTATGGAGAGTTAAAGGAAACAATCGTCTTAGTGTTCTTTAATGTGAATCTAATTGATAATCATAGAATGTGCAACACATTTACATTAAGGAATGAAGAAGGTTTATCTTTTGTAGAAGAAAGTCAGGATCGTATGAAGTTACGTACAGTTGAAATGGAAAAGTTAGATTTAAATAAACCGCTTAAAGACATGAATGAACAGGAAAAGATGATTTATTACTTTTTGAATTGCCACAAGGGAATGGATGATAGTAAAATTAAGGTAATGATAGAAAGTGATGGGGTGATTCAAATGTTAGAGAAGCGTGTAGAAACCATATCGGATGATGGTTGGAAGAAAATAATAGAAGATTTTCAAAAATTGCATGAAAATGAAGAACGAATGGAACGACAACTTGAACTTGAAGAGCTTCAAAAAGTAAAAGAAGAAGTTCAAAAAACAAAAGAAGAGGTTCAAAAAGAAAAACAAGAAGCAAAAAAGGTAATGCTTGAAGCTACAAAAAAATCAGTGGAGGCTGATAAGAAAGTTGAACAGATGATTTATAAGATGTATGAAGATGGTTTTAGCTTTGAACAAATATCAAATTACTGTTCACTTAGTGTGGATGAACTTAAATCGTTAATAAAATCATAAAATTTCTTATTACGATTAAAAGTAGTTTGTTTATAATAGATCCATCCTTTGTGACTGCAATGGAAAAAAGTAGTAGCCATGGATATTGCTGATGGTGAAAATGGAACCGTAAACACTGGGTGATCGTTTCTTAGAGCTAAGCTTTCGAAGATTAAAAAATCCAGATAGTCAACTGCCTGTACTTTTGTACAGGAAATAAGGTGGTACCGAGATTTTATAGTCGTCCTTGAATATTTAAGGATGCTTTTTTCATATCTTCAAAAGTCTGAAATTCAACATCAAAAAATGTGAATAATTGGCTCTATTAATCTGCAAATTCCGGTTTATTGATACGCCTGATTTTTCCTGGACGAATAGTAATTTTTTAGAATCCGTAGGTGTGAACATGGCAGAGATTTTTGAAGAGTTCATCAAAAAACAGTAACGCTGAATTCACCACCGCCATACAAGGACGGCGTACTCTTCTGAACTGCTTATAGAATCTTAAGTATTATTCATATTGGGGAGTATATCCTGCTATTCTCACCACATTTTGCTCCCCAATATTATTTAAACTTGAAATTGCAGTTGCTCAAGGCTCTTGTCATTTCAAGTTTTGCGTCACAAATGTAATTAGCTTTGCCAAATACAGTGCCACCCTTATGATATCCTGGTATATTACTTCACTTATCAAACAACGAAAGAGAGCCTTGAATCAAAGTTCTCTCAATAGCTATTATAAGTCAAATCCAAAATAACGAACGGCATTGTTGTAAGAGATACCCTTAACGATTTCAGTTAAGTTTTCTTTATCATAAGGATACTCTAAGGATACTCTCCATTTTCTACCCATGTACCAATTAAGTTACACAAAATTCGGCGGAAATATTCATGTCTTGAATAAGACAAGAAACTTCTTGAATCTGTCAACATACCTAAGAAATTACCTAATAATCCTAGGTTTGCCAAAGATGTCATTTGTTTTTCCATACCCGTTTTATTGTCATTAAACCATCAAGCAGATCCTTGTTGAATCTTTCCAATCGTATCACAATTTTGGAAACATCCAAGTACTTTCTTGATCAACTTCACAATAATCCTCCTAATATTAGAACTGTGTTGTATTTCGCTTAATAAATTTACATGGAATCTCCATTTTTTGTCGAACTGATTTTCCCGCAAGAACTTTAATAAGCGAATCAACCGCAATTTCACTTAACTCTTCTTCTTGTGAATCAATAGAACTCATTTCCGGATAGCAACAAACGCATAGTTCTGAGTTGTTGAATCCAACGACATTGACATCTTCAGGAATCGACTTATTGATTTGATGCACATATTTAAGTGCACCAACAGCCATCGCATCATCGCTGGCAATTACGGCATCAAAATCCAATTTTTTCTTTGCCAGTAAATCTCTTGCCTTCAATACGTTATTTGGCATAAGCACCTTATATTCTTCCTGCACCTTTAAACCATTATCAATCAGTGCGTCTTGATATCCCTCTAATTTTTTTGTTGTGCTGTACGAATTGGCATCATACAAAAAAACAATTTTCTTCCTTCCCGCTTCGATTAGATTACATACAGTATCATAAACAGCTTTATAATTATCTGTTAAAACACAATATACACCTGGTACTCGAATATAGCCATTCATGAGTACCACAGGCACTTTTTGGGCAGCATCCTGTAGGTATTGAATATCATTCTGTCCACAATCTCCTGCATAATGTGAACCAACTAATATCATCGCATCAATTCTACGATCCAATAATATTTTTACAGCTTCTACTTTTCCTTCATAGTCAAAGCCACTACACATCAAAATTGAGTCATATCCATACTTACGTAAATTCTTTTCTAAATACGCAATAGCACTTGCCATATAACGATCGGATACATCTGGGCAAACCAAACCAACCGTTTTAACTGAATTTAAGCCTAAACCTCTCGCAAACACATTCGGTGTGTAATCATACTCATTCATAACGTCCCAGACTTTCTTTTTTGTCTTTTCTGAAACCTTAGGACTATTATTGATTACACGCGATACAGTCGCAATGGAAACACCTGATAACTTGGCAATGTCATAAATGTTCATAATTGTTTCACTCCTCAGCCCTATTCCAACGCACTGAAAATTGCAAGTACTTACATCATATTTCTTGTTGTAGCCACTCACATTTCATAAGTCAAGTTTTTTTTGGAATCGTTTTCACACTTGTATTTAAGGGGTATTATCTCTTTTTCTACATTTTATCAAAAAACAGATATGAAACATACTTATTTGTAAGCTTTTTAAATTTTTCTATTGATTTATTTAAAAAACAGGGTTGTTAGATGTAAGTACTTACATCTAACATTTAAAATATAGACGGGTAGAAATGGTGCAAAATTTATAAGATTCATTTTAACGACTTGGTAGCTGTTGCACTATGTCCTCTAGAAAAAGGGACTATATGTAATGTCGATGGACAAGAAATTACACTTATTGAAGATATTGCCCAAGGAAATAAATTTACGTTGAAAGATATTAAAAAGGATCAACCTATTATTAAATATGGAAATCCTAATGGAATCGCGAAGGATATAAGGAAGTAGCTATCACATTAAGAGAGTCTATCAATGCCAATATCAACAACTGATCCGCTATGTTGTATGATGGAAAAGATTACTATTTCTCAAACAAATACAAGATGCAGATTGTAGACAAAGTCGGTGGTGGAAATAGCTTTGGTGCTGGATTGATTATAGCAAGTCTAGAAGGATATGATGCAAAAGTCAATAATCGAATTTTGGTAGCTGCAAGTTGTTTAAAACACTCCATTGAAGGTGATTTCAACATAGTGAGTATGGACGAAGTGTTGAAATTAGCTGGTGGAGACGGTTCAGACCGCGTCCAAAGATAATTCAATCATTTGGTAGCAACAGATTACTATCATGTATTTATTTCTCCTATTCCAACAACAATACTTACAATTAAAATATCCTAATCGTAGTTATCTGTTTCTATATAAAACAAAGGATCGATATTCTATTTTCCCTATGAATATCGGTCCTTTTATCGTGTATTAACTATTAAATGCTAAACAAGCCGCCCCTAATAATCCGCTATCTTCATTTAGAGTTGATTTTCTTACTTTTACTAATGGTTCAACTACTGGATATACCTTTGTTTTTACTAAGCTTTCAACATCTTCTACAAATCCAGGAATCTTTAAAGCTACAGATCCTCCTAGAATTACAATTTCCGGATCAATAAATGCTTGAATACCAGCAATAAAGTTTGCCAAATACAATTTAGCATCGTCCATAATCTTTTGTGCTTCTAAATTTCCTTTTAAAGCTAAATCATTCACTTCGCCTGCATGAGCTACAATTAAGCCTGCTTTTTCTGCACGTTGTTCGATAGCTGTACCACTACAAATTGCTTCTACGCCGCCTGGATAAATGCTTCCATGACTTGGCCCATTATCCCATAAACATACATTGGCTACTTCATTTGCAAATCCGTGGGCTCCTTGGAATACTTTTTTATTAATTACAAGTCCTGCTCCTAGTCCTGTGGAAACAGTTAAGTATTGAACAATATTATGCTCTTTCCCTTCCCCAATTATAGCTTCTGCAAGAGCTGCAAGATTTGCATCATTTTCTAAATAGACAGGTTTATGAATCAGATTTTCTAATTCTTTTGTGATACAAAGTCCATGCCACTTTCCATGTAGATTTGGTGTAGTTAAAATTTTCCCTTCAATCAAATCTAATGGACCTGGACATGACATTCCTACTCCAACAATTTCTTTATCAAACCTTTCAATGGCTTGTTTAATTTTAAATAGGGTAATATCTGGATTATCGGCATCCGTAGAGAATTGTGCTCTTTCCTCAATTTTATATTTTTCATCAATCAACGCTACTCGTGTATTGGTTCCTCCAATATCAATTGCGACTGCATATTTCATTTTATATTCTCCATTCTATAGAAAAAGGAAACTCAAGGTTTCCTTATATATGTAATTATCTGCTACTTTACTATTATTCGTAATAACATTTAACTTTGTCTTGAGAGTTAAATAATCTAATTTTGTCAGCACATACTTTTCCACATGCTTCCATAGCTGCAGGATAGATTTCTAATGGTTCTCTGTATCCTGGATTTTCATTTAATGTTTTACGTGCTTGTTCGTAGAATGCAACTTTAATATCACTTGAAATATTGATTTTGCAGATACCGTTCTTAACTGCTTCAGCGATTTCTTCATCTTTATTTGATGATCCACCATGTAATACTAATGGTACTGAAACTTGGTCAGTGATGTCTTTTAAGATATCAATACGTAATTTTGGTTTCATATCTTTTGGATAGATACCGTGAGCTGTACCAATAGCACATGCGAATGTATCAATTCCTGTATCTTCAATGAATTGTTTAGCTTCTTCAGGAACTGTGTAGATAACACCTTCTGTTCCACCTTCAATAGAGTTACCTGTTGTACCAATTGTACCTAATTCTGATTCTACTGAAACGTTTGCAATGTGAGCTGTTTCAACAACTTTTTTAGTAATAGCAACGTTTTCTTCGTAAGGAAGTTTAGATGCATCAATCATTACTGATGTCATACCTGCTTGGATGGCACGTACTACAGTTTCATATGAATCACCATGGTCTAAGTGAATACATACAGGAACATCTGTATGAGCCGCTTCGTAAAGCATAGCTTGAATTTGTGCATATCCTACGAAATTGAATTCATCTGGACTCATCTCCAAAATAACTGGTGATTTCAATTCTTTCACAGTCTTCATAACTGCTTTTAACAATTGGTCAGATCCAATGTTGAATGCAGGTACTGCAAAGTGGTTCTTTTGTGCTACTGTTAGCAAATCTTTCATGTTCATTAACATAATATGTTACCTCCTATATAAACTATAAAGATTTTCCTTCTGATCCGGATAAGCGGATATAGTGTTTAACTAATTCTTGACTTTCTTTTTCAACCTGGTGCATCATAACCCAGAAATTGATATCTGGATCTGCTGCTAAGTGTTTTTTGATTGCTTCTGTATTCGCATTCATAAAGTCGCAACCAACATTAATTTTGTTGATTCCATATTTTACTGATTTCAAGATGTTTTCATCACCTGAACCAGATCCACCATGTAATACAAGTGGCATTTTTGTAAGTTCTTTAATTTCTTTTAATCTCTCAAAATCAAATTCCGGAACATATCCTTCAGGATAATTTCCATGACTTGATCCATATGATACAGCTAATGCATCAATACCTGTTTCTTGTGCAAATCGTAATGCTTGCTGAGGATTCGTTTTCATCTGATCACTAGTGAATTCTTCTCCTTCAGTGGCTCCCATGCATCCTATTTCGCCTTCAACTGATGCATCAAATTCTTGAGCAAACTCAACAATTTCACGAGTCATTTTAATGTTACCTTCCAAATCATATCTGGAAGCATCTACCATTACACTTGAATATCCATCGTGCAACGCCTTCTTTAATAAAGGCACCTCTTGCCCATGATCGAAGTTAAGTGCAACTTCCACACTTGCTCTATTTGCCAATTTCTTTACAATTGGAGCAATTAAATCGCTATCACAATGATTGACCATGTGTTCTTGCACAATGTTAATAATGATTGGTGCTCGAAGCGACTGTGCAGCTTCAATGCATGCACGAGTCGTTTCGATGTTAAAACAATTTATAGCCATCACTGCGTAGTTTCCTTGGTTTGCTCTTTCAAGCATTCCTTTCATTGAAACATACATATTTTTTTATCCTTCTTCTTAAGCTTAAATTTTTTATTCGAATGAGATTCCTGATAAATCTACTTCGGCTTCTTCATCTTCAACAGATCCGCCAGCGTATTCTTCATCAGTTAATTTTTTCTTCAATACATTTAATAAGATTGCTGTTACACAGCTTCCTGCTAATAATGCAACTACTGCAATAAATGGATTTGACATTGCTGGAATTACGAATACTCCACCTGATGGAACTTTAGATCCAACACCGAATGTAAAGCTGATTGCTCCACAAACACCACATCCAATTGAAGTTGAAGCAACTGTACGAAGTAAGTCGTTCATTGCGATAGGGATAACACCTTCAGAAATCATACATAATCCCATTGGGAATGCAACTTTGATTGCATCTTCTTCTTGAGCTGTAAAGATTCTCTTCTTCAATGCTTTTGATAACAGCCATCCAAAAGTTACACCAATTGGAGGTACCATAGCAGCTAATACTTTGATTGCTTCTGGTTCTGTAATTCCATCCAATAATAAACCATCACAAATTAAGTTAGGAACTTTACTGATTGCTCCACCGAAGTCAATACATCCGATGAATCCAATAATGAATCCGTATAATGTTTTTTGAGATTGGTCTAATCCAGTTACGAAGTTATTCAATCCGTTAGTCATAGCAGTGATTGGTCCACCTAATACGAAGTACATTAATAATCCACCAATCATAGCTGTTAATGTTGGGATAATCATCATTGGCATTAAAGCTTCAGCCCATTTAGGAACTTTTACATATTTACGAATAGCTAATGCAATATAACCAGCAACGAAACCACCAATCATTCCTCCAAGGAATCCTGCTCCTAAGAATGATGCGATTTGACCCATTAAGAAACCTGGGGCAATACCTGGACGGTCAGCGATAGAATAAGAAATGTATCCACCAATGAATGATGGTAATAATCCCATACCTAGAACACCAAGTGAAGTGAATGCGCTAGGAACAGTCATCTTACTAAGATCTGTTACAACTTCTCCTCCCATTAAGTTACCAACAGCAATTAACAAACCAGATGCAACAACTAGTGGCAACATGTAAGAAATCGCTGTTAGCAAGTGCTTTTTAATTTCTCCTAATGCTTTTTTCATTTTTTACTCTCCTTTTTTATTATTAAGCTTATTTAGTTTTGTTTAATTCTGCTTCTACTTTTTCAAGTAATTGTTTAGGCGCTTTAGTTACTAAGCTAGTTCCAACTTTAACAACCTTTTTGTCTTTGAAACGTTCTGTACCAGTAATCTGAATATCAACTGCAAGAATAACAACATCCGCTTCTTGGATTTGTTCTGGAGTTAATTCATCTTCAGTTCCAATAGTACCTTGTGTTTCCACGTGGATCTCGTGTCCTAATGCTTCAGCGGCACGGATCAATTTTTCTTTAGCAATATAAGTGTGCGCAATACCTGATGTACAAGCAGCAACGGCAACAATTTTCATATTACTATCTCCTTTCTTTAGGACTTATGTCCTCTCTTTAACTGTCTAAATGATACAACGGAAAGCGCTTTCTTACACATTAATAGAGGGCATTTTATTGTGGTAATTTATTCCAGAAAATAAAACGGAAAGACTTTTTAATGTGGTACTTTTTCAAATGTCCATATTAAATTTCCGGATTTAATTGTGGTAACTTTTATTTGTTAATCACAGAAAAAAAGCAGACCCACACGATCTGCTTCATCATATACCAATTAGTTAAATACTTCTTTTAGTTCTTCTACTGTTTTTGCGTTTAATAATTTTTCGATGTTTTCATCATTTCCTAATTTACCAGCAATCTGTGCCAATAATTTCATATGATTTCTTGCATATTCATGATCATTGCTTACGGCAAATAAGAAAATAAGTTTTACGCCTTGGCCATCTAATGTTTCCCACTCGATTTCATTGTTTAATTTACCAATCGCAATTCCTACTTGTGTTACAGAATCACTTTTTCCATGTGGAATCGCAACAAAGTTTCCAATACCAGTAACACCTTCTGATTCACGAAGATAGATATCTTTTACGAATTCATCAACATCTCCAATATAATTGGCATCTTTTAATTTGGCAGCCAAATGACGAATTGCTTCATCCTTATTTTTTGCCTCCATGTTTAAATCGATAATTCTTTCATCTAATACGTCTTTTAATTCCATTTCCTTCTACCTCCTATTGAATTAAAAATTTATATAAATCTATGTTTGATTTCATTGATTTAATTTTTTTCAAATTTTCTTCTCTTTCTATAATTGAAATATATTCCTTATAGAAACACTGGATTCTTTTGATTTCTTCTGGAGTTGTCATTTTAAATCCTAACAAGAATACAAGATCAACTTCATCATCATTCCAGCGTATTGGTTTATCTAATACGGCAATTGATAATTTAGGTTCAATCACTTCGCTTTGCGCACCATGCGTTACACTAATATTGTTTCCAATCGAAGTTGTTGTAGCTTTTTCTCTTTCCATTACTGTTTCAAAGAAATTTGTTGAAACATATCCACGCTTTGCCATTGCCGATGACATAAAGCTTAATAATGATTCTTTATCTTCATACTTTTGATGTACAAAAATCAAATCTGGATCCAATAATGGATAACACTCTGGAGAAAATGATGTTACTTTTTCATCTCTACTTTTTAGTACCACATTAATTTGTTCTCTTAGACTTACGATTCCACTATCACTAAGTAAGTTTGGAATCACAATAATCCGAGAATCCTTTACGTCCAATTCCTTTTGCGTGATAATCACATCGCTTGTTTTATCCCCATATAATTTAAAGTCATGCGTGCTCATAACACGAATCTCTTTGATTTCTGAAATTGATTTTTTTAATCGTTCTGTCAATAGTTGTGCATGTCCTCTTGAAAAATCAGCAATTAATAATACATTGAAATGACGTTTGATTCTTTCAAGTGCTGATTGTATATAGAGAACAATGTAACCTACTTCATCCTCTGTTAATTGAAGGCCATAATATTCTTCAAACATAATACTTATGGACATCGTAGCTCTAAATACCGTTTTATATTCAGACTTGATGAAATGTACTAATGAATTTGTTTGAGATAAACCATGACGAATTCTAAATATCGTTGGTCTTAAATGTATAATCAAACTTTCCTTTAGTTTTTCATCCTGCGATAAATCAACGTCCAAAATATTTCCAACAACATGAAGCGACATATCTACAAATTCAATTAATTTATTGTCATATTTCTGTACCTGTTCAAGTGTTTCATCTACAGCTGAAATACCAATGAATTTTGAACACATCATTTGAATAGCTAAAAATAACACTTCTTCATTTGAAAAGAATACATGTAGTTTTTCCTGTAACTTCTTAAATATTGCCACCGTGAATGGATATTCATTGTATTTTTGAAGAATTTGAATTTCTCCTCGATCTTCAACCTTTGGCGATTCAATCTCTCTACGCTGATATGCAATACAACAATAAATAAAGATTTCATAGAATGACTCATCGGTAAATCGATAATTCCATTCGTTTTCAGTTTCAATGATTGATTTTTGAATCAACTTCGTATCCATGTTATAGAAAAAATAATCCATGTTAGATTTGATTTTTTCGTTATCAAAATCACTCATGATAAAATCCTTCATTGCGACACGATATTCATTCTCATTACAATCTAAGCGATAACCTCTATTCTTTTCATTAGCGATTTTCACTTTATATGGAGCTAACCATTTTTCACATTCGCGAATAATCTTCAACACGGTAGGTGCACTCAAATACAATTCTTCCGTTAGCCTTTGTGTAGTAATTGTTTCCCATGGTCTTAACTTAAAAAATATTTTTAAAAGCTCCATTACACGATCGTTATCATCATCTTTGACAACTACCGTATTTCGATTCATTAAAACCGACTGTAATTTTTGTTTCTGCTCTTCCGTACATTCTAACCACATTCCAACACGAGGCTTTTTCTGAATGATACCCATATCGTTCTCTTGAAGATATTCATTAATATCAAAAATTTTATTTCTGATAGATTTTTCAGACATACCAACCGCATCTGCAATTTGCTGCGTTGATACAATATCTCCATCAATAAGACAATTTAGTATTTCTGTATTATAGTATTGTTTTTTTGCTTCTTTCATACTCACCTCATCACCTTACACTAAAAAAATAACATAAATTGTATACGCTTACGTAAAAAGTCACGCCTTTTTAATGTGGTAATTTTCTTGATAATCAAAAATTTTTTACCACATTTAATGTGTTACTTTTTAACAATACAATTCATGTTAAATGTAAGATTTGCTTCCCAAGATAACAAATGCTACCTACAATTAGTATACATTTTAAATAACTATTCGCAACCAACATACACTCCACAATTTATTAGAATTTCATTTCGATCAGCCCTATAATATATGTAAAGAAGAGGATTATTAGTATGTTTCATTTATTTAAAAAGAAAGAGAAAATAAAAAGAGAATTGCCACCAGGGACAATTCGTAAAGAATTTCATTTTGAAGGAAATGTTCAAAATATTGGTTTTCGTTTTGAAGTACAAAGTCATGCCAAACCATTAGGCATTACTGGTTATGCCAAAAACAATGATGATGGCAGTGTTACTGCACAATTACAGGGAAAACCTAGTGATATTCATAAAGTCATTTTAGACCTTCAAAATATTGATCGTATTCAAATTGATTCAATTACTGAAAAAGAGATTCCACTTGATTATTATGAAAAGGATTTTAGTATTATCTATTAACTTGAACAATGCTCATGAGTTAGAGCATTGTTTTTTTGTATCAAGAAATAATTGCGTTATTCCGATAGAATCACAACAGGCGCGTTACCGAAGGATCCCGTAACATTCGCAATCAACTGCGATAGATAAGCATCCATTTGCACTTTGTCAACTAGAAAATCCAATCGCTTTTCTACATAGTCTTCCATATCCCTTATACTATCAAAATTTTGCATTGCTTTATCCGACAAATAGAATTCCCCGATTGAAGAAATATCTAAAAAAGGAGCATTTAAATTTTCGGATTTTAACTCTTTTCTTAAGCGAACACTTATTTTTGTTTCAGTACAATCCACAATTTCTAACAATCGAGAAACTTGAACATTTTCATTTTCTTTAGATACTTGTTCCACAGAATATCTGATGCTTTCCAAATACATATTCATTCCAGTTATTTGTAACATACATTCTCCTTATACATTAAAATCTTTTAATGACCTTAACACAAAATTTCCAACACTAAATTTCTTAGATTCATGACCCCTGTTTTGCTTATCCACCAAATTTTTATCCTTGAATTTATAATAAGCTAATTCTTGTTCTAACTCCAATATACGTTGATTTGAAAATGAAGCTCGTCCAATTTTTTCACTAATAGCTGTATTAATATACGTATTTAGACTCACTCCATCCATTTGTGCATTTTCTAACAATTGCTTATGCGTCGTTTTAGGAACCCTCAAAGCTATTTTTCCACTTGGAAGGCTCCCTTCATCTTTTGGAACCGGTAATTCTATTCCTTCATCTTTTAAATAACTTAAATATACACTTTTAGTAGCTTGTGCATCGGCAATTGCCTCTTCAATTGTATCTCCACCACCTACGCATCCTTTTAAATCTGGATACTCAACACACCATTCTGTTTTTCCATTTTCCAAATGCATAGGATATACTTTCATTGCATAATCCATACTATCTCTCTTCCTTTCTGTAATTAATCTCTTCAACTAATTCTACCGCTTTTTTTACATATACTTCTTTTACACTATTCCCATGTTTAGGAATTGGGAAAGGTCTATTTAACAAATCATGTGTAAATATTACATGACTTGTTCCATTTTGATTTTTATTCTTAAAACCAAAGTGTTTTAAATACTTCTCTAAATCAGAAAATTCTACTTTATTTCCAGATTTGTAATTTTCAATCTTCGCAATTAACTTTTCAATTTTAGACATTGGGTCCTTTCTTGTATGATATCATATTTAATATCATATATGTATAATTATCTATATATTTAAGTTTAACAACCCAATGTGAAAAAGACATTAAATCTGAAAATTTAATAAAAAAGATATCAATTCGTTTATTTGAACTGATATCTTTTACCTTATCTAAATAAATTTGTACTCTTAGAATTCATGACCTTAAATACATCTTCTTGTGTTACCACATTAAAATCATGTTGGATCATAAGCTTTAATACACCAGCACTAATTGCGAAGTCGACTGTCTTTTGCGGATCAAATCCATTGATTAGTCCATGCACAAATGCAACATTGGCTTCCGCGCCACCATAACTCGTCTCAAAACCATCGCTTTGCATAATACGCAAGTTTTCTGGTGTCTTTAAACGAAGCATGATTTCTCCAAAAGTGACTACCTTCATAATATATATCCTCCATGAACATGATTATGATAGCACATATTAAAGGATGGCTTAACGCCATCCTGGATTGATATATTTTTGTATGAAATCAGATACTCCATTCATATCATTACTTTTACAAATAAAAGTAGCTTTATCTTTAACATCTTTATCCGCATTTTCCATACATACAGAATACTTTACAGCTTCAAACATACTTACATCATTGTAGTTATCACCAAATACAATCACTTCTTCTGAAGATATATGTAGTAACTATATGGAAATTTTTTAATGCTTTTCCTTTTGAAGCCTGTCGGTTCACAATCACAAATGCATTTCCTTCTGCTCGTTCACAATGCACATGTTCACAATACAGATTGATTTTGTTTGCGAATTCTTGTACCTTATTTAAATCCTTATCAATACACATTATTTTATTAATTGTATTTGCACAAACTGCATTGATAGATGCATTGTCTACAATTGGTAAAACGCCTTCAAAACGTTTTCTAAAAGGTAAAATCAAATCAATCTTACCCATTGTATAAATACAGTTTTCTGCATTGGCATGACACTCCAAATTAAATTCTTGAACCAAATTCAATATAAATCTGACCTCTTCATCTGGTATTGAATATTGTTTAACACAAGCATCACTTTGATAGATTTCTGCTCCGTTATTTGTGATATAAGGTAAATCTATATTTAATTCAGAAATGAATTTTTTTACTAAAATCATACTTCTTCCAGACGCAATTGTAAATTTATAATCTTGACCAGAAATTACATCTTTAATATTGTCATCCAAAGACTTATCTGATTTTAGTAAGGTGCCATCTAAATCAGCTACAATGAGCTTTATTCCCTTTAATTTTGTATCAGGAACTTTATCTGTATTCATTTCTAACCTTTTCAACAATATGATCTGCATTCAAACCATATTTAGCTAGTAGTTCATTTG
>ERZ835980.2488-NODE-2488-length-16533-cov-3.135029_pt1 | contig 16533 bp, 12 predicted proteins | sample MGYA00519943_ERZ835980 | MGnify/ENA primary metagenome ERZ835980 (study PRJEB31850, sample SAMEA3708791) | human gut metagenome | biome: human gut; feature: human-associated habitat; material: faeces | place: China | collected 2014 ... | reverse complement strand
CGCGCAGGGCGGGGAGCCCCGTCGCGGCCGACGCCGGCACGCGCGCCCGCCGCCGGTCTGGCGCCGGCAGGACGTTGCGTGGCGGGATCCGGACGAGAGATGATCCGCACCTGCGGCGCGGCAGACGCTTCCGCCCGAGAACGGTGCGGCGCAGCCTCGCCCCCATCCTTACCCTCCACCCGCTCAGAGCGGCCTTCGGGCGCGCGCGGCGGCAGGGTGGGCGCCGAAGACCCCTCAGGCACGGCAGAGGCGTCGGGCCGGGCCAGACGCGCCGCGCGGGCGGCCTTTTCCGCACTTTCTTCCGCAGCCTTGGGGGCGGCCGCTTCCGGAGCAACAGCCTTGGGAGACGCCTCTTCCTCAGCGAGGATTGCGGATTTTGCGGCAGGGGCGGCAGGGGCGGCGGGGGCAGCCGCCGGAGAGACTTCGGGTTCCACGGCCGCAGGTTCAGCCACAGGGACGGCGGGGGCCGGCGGCGTATCGCCGGGGCGGTGCAGCACGCGCGCGCCGGTGGTTGCCCTGGCAGGCTTGACCACACGGGCAACAGAGGCCGTAGCGCCGGCCTCCGCAACAGGGGCGGCAGCTTTGGCTGCAACGTCCGATGCGGACGCAGCGGGGGCTGCTGCTTCGGGCGCAGGCGCGGCGGCTTCCGACGCCCCAGCCTTGAGGGCCGCCTCCGTTTCGGACGCTTCAGTTTCAGGCGCTTCAGGGGAAGACGCCACAGCCGCAGCGGGCGCTTCCGCAGGCGCATCGACCGATTCCTTACGGCGACGGCGCACAATAACATTGGGGTGGGAATCCACACGCCCGGCTTCGGCCTGTTTCTGCTCGGCCACATGTGCGCGCACGCGGGCCGCCTCCTCCGGGCTTACAGAGCCGGAAGAAGTCCGCGCCGGAATGCCCAGATCACGCAGAATGCGCAACATGTCCTTGGGACTTGTGGACAGTTCCTCGCCGAGAAGTTTAATCTTTATTTTCGCATCAGCCATGGTTACCCCCCTTACGCCGTGTGCCGGGCCTGAATTTGGCGAATCTGGCCGTACAGACAGGATCGGAACACACATACCAGCCCCTGCCCGGTCTGGTTTTTGCAGCGTCAATACTCAAAATTCCTTCCGCCGTGAGCACATGGCGGGTCAATTGCGCCTTGGCGAACCGGCGGCGGCAGATAACACACATCCGCACCGGCCCTTCCGACCCGGCCGCAAGGCCGGCGTCGTGCTCAGGCTTCCCCGTCATGCTCAGGCATCTCCGTCCCGCGTGTCGGGCGTCGCGGCGGGCGCATCCTCCACACCTTCCCCGGCTTCAGAAACGCCGTCTTCAGCGGCCGGGGCCGCATCCGCAGCATCCGTTTCAGCGGCGGGGCCGCCCAGATGCACGGCCGAAGATTCGGGCGTGGTTTCCACCACAGGAGCCAGAAAATTGATGGCCGAACGCAGGTCGGCAATGCGCGAAGCGCTGATAATCAACTTATCGGCCAGGTCTTCATCCGAGGCTTCACGCAGCTTGTCCAGCGAGCTGTAGCCCGCAGCCAGCAGGGCCTCAATGGAAACTTCAGCCACACTGGCCACCTGCTCCAGACCGTGGCCGATGGCGTTGGCCTCGTTGTAGCGGGTTTCGGTAAAGATATCGACCTTCCAGCCCAGCAGGCGCGCGGCCAGCTTAACGTTCTGCCCCTTACGCCCAATGGCGTTGGTAAGCTGATCGTCAGGCACGATGACTTCCAGCAAATTTTCCTCTTCGTCCACCACGATGCGCGAAACCAGGGCCGGGGCCAGGGCATTGCGGGCATAGGTGGCGATATCGGCGCTCCAGACCACGATGTCGATGCGCTCACCGTGCAACTCCTGCACGATATTCTGGATGCGCGAACCGCGCACGCCCACGCACGCGCCCACGGGGTCCACGTCCCGCTCACGCGAGAGCACGGCCACCTTGGCGCGCGAACCGGGGTCGCGGGCCACGCCCATAATCTGCACCACGCCATCGTCCACTTCAGGCACCTCGCGCCGGAACAAGGCCGCCATGTAATCGCGGTGCGAACGCGAAACCACCACCTGCGGCCCGCGTCCTTCCTGACGCACTTCGACAATCAAGGCCTGTACGCGGTCGCCGCGCTTGTAGTGCTCACGCGGGATCTGCTCCTCACGCGGCAAAATGGCCTCGGTACGGCCCAGGTTGATGACCCAGCCGCCCTTGTCGCGCCGCTGAATGATGCCCGAAACAATCTCACCCACGCGGTCTTTGTATTCTTCGTAAATAATGCCCTGCTCGGCGTCGCGCATGCGCTGAATGATGACCTGCTTGGCCGACTGCGCGGCAATGCGGCCCAGATCCTCCACCCGCACGCGAAAGCCCACCTCGTCGTCCAGCTGCACGGAGGGGTCGTGGGTACGGGCCTCGACCAGCTCAATCTGCGTGTCAGGGTTGGCCACGTCGCCGTCCGGCACAACGATTTTGAACTGATAGACCTCAATATCGCCGGTGTCGTCGTTGTAGCTCACCTCCACGTCCGTATCTTCACTGAAGCGACGTAACACCGAAGTGCGCACGGCGTCCTCCAGCGTTTCGATGAGCATATTGCGGTCCAGGCCCTTGTCTTTGCTGATCTGGTCAATGGCCTTTTTGAGTTCAAGATTCATCTGTGCCTCCGGCTGCCGCCAAGGGCGGCGTAACTTCTCTGCTTCCGGCGCATCCGGCCCGCGTCGGCGGGGCGGGACCGGGACTATCCGGGAATGCGGCCCGCCGTGGTTGCGGCCGCCTCTTCCGGGGTTGCGCCGGGCGCGCGTCCGGCTTCCGCATTGCCGCGGCCGCCCTCGTCGCCCTTTTCCTTTTCAGATTTTTTGCTGGGCTTCTTCCCGATGCCCTTGCCGCGCCCTTGCCCCGGCCCTTTGCCAGGCTTGACAGGCTTACGGAACACATACATGCGGCTGACCCTGCGGGCGGCCTCCCAGGGAATGCGCGCCGCGGGCAGATCCTCGGGCAGCACATCTCCTTCGGGGCTCACCTGGGCCGGTGCAAGCACAAAGCCCGTGTCTTCTACTGCCCGCAAAATGCCGCGCCAGACGCGCCGGGCAGGCAGCTCCGACGGGGCCGCGTCCGCAGACTGCGGGGCCAACGGCCGCTCCAGGCGGGCTTCCACCACATCCCCCACATAGGGGGACATCTGCTCCAGGCAAAAAAAGACGCGGGTCAGGCCGGGGGTGGAAACCTCCAGCACATAGGGGTCGGCAAAACAGTCTTCCACGTCCAGGGCCAGACCCAGCTGACGGGAAATTTTTTCGCACTGGTCCACCGTGGCGGAAAGCGCGGACAGCGGCGGGGGCACGGCATCCGTGGCTGGACTTGCGGCTGGACTTGCGGCTGGATTTGCGGCTGGATTTTCGACGGAAAGACCGCATCGGCCATCCGCAGGATGGCCCGCAACGCCGCATGCGGCAACGGGCACGTCCACATACACCCGGACCAGAACGCGCCCGGCGCGCACCACTTCAACGCCCCAAAGCACCAGGCCCAGGGCGTGCGCCAGGGGTTCAACCAAGCGGATTATGGCGTTTTTGCAGGCTTCTTCGGTCATGCGTTCCTTTGGCAGCGCAAGCGCAAGGACAAAAAAAAGGGGGCCCCTTCAGGCCACCCCGCTGGAACAAGTTCCGTCTCAGGATGCACGGCCGACGTGAACGCCAGCCGCCTTGAATGGGTGTCAATACCCTTTGGCAATTTTCCTGTCAAGTCTTTTTGCTTTTGCGCCTTTGGCGACAGGCCCCGGCCTCTACAGCCCGGATCCACGAGGAACCCGCCCAAATGTCAAATTTTCCCTCTCGCGCCCTTAACATGGGCGCAAACCGGCCGTTAAGAAGTAAAAAATTCGTAACAATTTTCTTTTTTAGGGGGAGAAGCGCTATGGTTTCGTCACCCAAGATGTTGCTGCCCGGGGGCGCAGGCCTGCTGCTGGGCGCGGCTTTGGCCGCCCTGGCCGGTGCGCTGGGGGCCGGGCCCGCGTTGGCCGGCCTTGCAGCCGCAGCCGCGGCCGTGATTTGCACGCTGGTTGGTCTGCGCCTGCTGGCGGGTACGGCCCTGCGCGAGAACCTGCGCGTCGTGGCGGCCGCCGCCCAGGGCGCGGCCCTGGACGGTTCCGCCGCCATACCTCCACCGCTTCTCATGGCCCTGCAGGACCTGGGTCACGAGCTGAGCCAGACCAGGGGGCGTCTGCACGGCATTCTGGCAGGCATCCCCATGCCGTATCTGCTGGTGGATACAGAAGAGCGGACCCTGAGCACCAATCAGGACTGCCTGAACATGCTGGAAATCAATGACAGCGTGGAGGATTGCCTGGGCAAGACTCTGGCCGAACTTTTTTACAATGACCCCACGCGGGAAACCGCCGTGGGCAAAAGCATCAAAAACGGCCAGTATTTCCGCAATCTGGAGGTCACCATTGGCGGGCACAAGGGCTCGCGCGTCAACGTGCTGGCCAACGTCTTTCCCATCTACAGCCAGGAGGGCGTCTGCATGGGCGGCATGTGCCTCTATGTGGATATGACCGCCCTCAAAAACGCCCAGCAGCAAATTTCGGACAAAAACCAACGCATGGCCGAGGTGGCCGCAGCCCTGCAGGAAACGATGGATACTCTCAGCGTCATTGCCGAAAGCCTTTCGCAGGGTATCCGCCAGTCGGACGAAAACGCCGCAGAAGCCGCCCGCCGTCTGGCCGAGGCCGCCACAGCCATGGACCGCATGAACGCCGCCGTACAGGAAGTGGCCCACAACGCCGATGTGGCCGCTGAAGCCTCCTCCCACACCCGCGACAAAGCTCAGGGCGGCGCGGACGTGGTGCGCAACGCCCTGGAAAGCATTGAGGCCGTGCACGAGCTTTCCCTGACCCTGCGGGATGACATGACCCAGCTGGACAGCCATGCCAGAGCCATTTCTGCAATCATGAACGTCATTTCGGACATTGCGGACCAGACCAATCTGCTGGCCCTCAACGCCGCCATTGAAGCGGCCCGCGCCGGCGAAGCCGGACGCGGCTTTGCCGTGGTGGCCGACGAGGTGCGCAAACTGGCAGAAAAAACCATGGCTTCCACCAACGATGTGGCCAAAGCCATTGCCGCTATTCAGGACAGCACGGCCAAAAGCATGGTTTCCACAGAAAATGCCGTAGGCCAGGTGGAGCGTGCAACAGACTTTGCCGGGCAATCTGGATCAGCCCTTCAGGATATTGTTGGGACGGTGGAAAACACCGTAGAACAGGTCAAGGCCATTGCCGCGGCCAGCGATCAGCAGTCCGCTACCAGCGAGGGCATCAACCGCACCATCGACCAGGTCAGCACCGTGGTTGCGGATACGGCCCACTCCATGACCAGCGCCCGCCATGAAACCAACAAACTGCTGGAAATCACCCGCTCTCTGGAACAGTTGACGGCGCAATTGCAGGAATGAGACCACACCTTGGGCGACCTACCCCTATCACACCCCGTGTCGTGCAGGGGGAAAAGGAAACTTTTTGAAGGATAGGAAAAGGGGGGGAAGGGAACTATTGGTCAGCTGCAGCCGTTGCGACAAAGAACGTTACGGATGAAGGCAGCGATGATCAAAAGTTCCCTTCTCGCCACAAAATCGCTTTGCTACGACCGCTTCAGTTCCATGGCCTTCTGCAGCATCTGGTCGGCAGTGGTGACCACCTTGCTGTTGGACTGAAAGCCGCGCTGGGTAATGATCATATTGACCATTTCCGTAGCCATGTCTACGTTGGAGGTTTCAGTGGCGTAGGCTTCTATGCTGCCGTAGTTTTCCGTGCCTGCCACGCCCATGTCCATTTGTCCGGCTTCGGGAGTAGCGGAAAAAAGGTTGTTGCCTTCGCGGTGCAGGCCATCTTCACTGGTGAAGCGGCAGACGGGTATCTGCCAAAGATTCATATCTTTGCCGTTGGAGTAGGAGCCGGTGATGGTGCCGTCGCTGCCAATGGAGATGCCGTTGAGCGTGCCTGCGCCATAGCCGTTCTGACTGGCTATGCGGCTGGTGGGTGAGGTATCCGTATAATTGGTGGTAGCATCGGCAGTTACCGTGGCCTTGGCCATGCCGCCCAGAGCCGTGGGGTCGACGCCTACGGCAGCGGCGCTGTCCGGCGCATTGGTCCAGCCGCCCCCGGCGCTGATGCCCAGATTGACGGTAACGGTCTGCCCGTCCACGCTCATCTGCGGCAGGCCGGAGGAGGAGAGCGCCGCGGGCGTCCAGTCGGCCAGGTTGGTGCTGTCGGCCACGCTGGGCGTAAAGGCCGTCATGTCCGTGAGCTGGCCGCTGCTGCTGAAGGTGAGCGTGCCGGACATGAGCAGACCGGAACCCGCCGTGGCGCTGGTGCCGTCTGTGGTCACGTCATCGCTGGCAATAAGGTATTGCACCACAGAATTGGGGCTGTCGGCCGGGGCCGCGTCATAGTAGATGGTGGCCGTCTGGGTGGAGCCGTCCGCGCCGTAGAGGGTCACGCCCGTGCTGTAACCATAGGCGGTATTGGATATGGGCGGGGAGTTGTTGGCGTTGTACTGACCAATCAGGCTGAAGTAGGGGTCGGTGGCGCTGGTGCTGTTCTGGCTGGTCAGCCCCAGGTTGCAGCGCAGGTCCACGCTGGTGGTGGCCTTGGCCGCCATGGTGCCGAATTTGTCCAGAGTCACCTGCTGCAGCGCGCCTTTGCTGCCGTCCGCATTATACATGTAACCGTTGACGGCCAGGCCCGTGGGCGTGCGCAAAACAGCATCGTTATAGGTGCGGAAGTCTCCGGCGCGGGTATAGTAGAGGTTTGTGCCGTCCGTAACCTGAAAAAAGCCTTTGCCGTTGATGGCCAGATCCGTCACGGTATTGCTGGTTTCAAAAGAACCCTGGTTGAAGAGGGTGCGCACCGTGTCGACCTGCAGGCCCTTGCCGGTCTGCCCCACAGCCACATAGGAATCGGTCTGCGCGCCCCACCAGTCGCCTATGCCCCCCTGCCCCGTGGAGATAAGGTCCGAGAACAGGATGCTCTGCTGCTTGTAGCCAATGGTGCTGATATTGGCCAGATTGTTGGTGATGACATTCATGCCCTCACTCAGGCCCTTCATGCCCGTGGCGCCGATGTAGAGTGCGGAGTTCACGGTTGCCTCCCAAAAAAAGGACGGCGGAGGAAAAAACTTCCTCCCCGTCCCTGTTTTAGCAGGAAACGTGCCAGGGCGACCGCTATTCTTGCAGGGGCAGGCCCTGGGCCTGCCAGCCGACAATGCCGTCCTTCATATGCAGAATGTGCCGCACCCCGACCGTGCGCAGGGTTTCCTGCGCCGCCTCGGAGCGGTTGCCCGTGCGACAATAGAGCAGCACAGGCGCGTTCTTGGGCAACGTCTGGATCTGCGCCTCAAAGGGACCACCGAAATAATCCATATTTACGGCGCCGGGCAGATGTCCGGCCCGGAACTCCGCCGGGGTGCGCACGTCCAGCACCACCAGGCCTTCGGGCGGCTGGCGCAGCAGGGCCGCGGCCGCGGACACGCTTATGTCTTCGGCCAGAGCGGAGGCGGCCGCCAACAGCAGGGGCAGGGCCAGGGCGACGGCCAGGGCAAGGCCCGTCCAAGGGCGGGACAGGCGACGGGTGTGGCTTGCATTCATAGCCATAACCTTAAAAGCCAGGGTTAGCCGATCCTGGCCCGCGCGCGGGCAAAGCCTTCGGCCGCGTTGCGGATGACGCCCTCGTCCACGCAGAAGGCCAGACGGAAGTAGCCGGGGCAGCCAAAACCCGAACCGGGCACGGCCAGGACTCGTTCTTCCACCAGGGCGTTGACAAAGGCCACGTCGTCGCCGCCCGGCGCTTTGGGGAAGAAGTAAAAGGCTCCGGCGGGCATAAGGAAGTCATAACCGGCTTCGGTAAGCACCTGGGCCATGGCCTTTCTGCGGGCGGCGTACACGGCCAGGTCCACCTGACTGTCCAGGGCCGCGGCCATGAGGTGCTGGCCCACCACCGGCGGGTTGACGAAGCCCAGAATGCGGTTGGTCAGGGTAAGCCCGGCCATGAGTTCTTCCGCTTCGGGCAGACGGGGCGACACGGCGGCATAGCCCACGCGCTCGCCCGGCAGGGAAAGACACTTGGAAAAAGAGCTGACCACCACCGCATAGGGATAGAGGGGCAGCACCGAAGGCACCTCAACCCCGTCGTAGGCCAGGAAACGGTAGGGCTCGTCAGCCACCAGCCAGATGGGGCGGCCGTATTCCTGGCTCTTGTTTTCCAGCAGCTCGGCCAAGGCCGTGAGGTCTTCGCGGCTGTAGATCACCCCCGTGGGATTATTGGGCGAATTGATGAGCACCACGCGGGTTTTGGGGCCGATGGCCGCCTCCAGGGCGGCAAGGTCGGGCCGGAAATCGTCCTTATGGCTCATGACGGCCCGCAGGCTGCCGCCGTGATTGGCCACATAGAAGCCGTACTCCACAAAATACGGCGCAAAGGCCAGCATTTCTTCGCCAGGATCAATCACGGCACGCAAAAAAGCGTTGAGCACACCAGCCGCGCCGCAGCCCAGGATGACCTGATCAGCCTTGAGCGGCACGCCCTGTTCCTTGCTCAGGTGCGCGGCGAGCTTTTCCCGCGCCCAGGCAAAGCCGCCGTTGGGCATATAGCCGAAAGCGAAGGGCTCGCCCGCGTGGGCGGCAAAAGCCCGCAAACCGTGGGCCACGGCCGACGGCGCGGGCAGATCAGGATTGCCCAGGCTGAAATCGTAAACGTTGTCCGCGCCGTAGCGGGCCTTCAACTGTCCCCCGGCCTCAAACATGCGCCGGATCCAGGAGGCGTGGTCCAGGTACCCCGCCACGCTGTGGGAAAGAATGGACATGACATGACTCCCCGTGGTTGTTGTGTTCAGCATGGCTATTCGTTATGCTTCCAAACGCCGCATAAAGCAATTCCCTTTTTGACGGCCCGGCCCTGTGCGGCCAAACACAAACATCTGGTGGAGGCCCCATGCGCTTTGAACGGTTCCGCAACTGCCTGTGCGCCCTGCTGCCGGCCCTGTGCGCCGCCCTGCTGCTGCCCGCCTGCGCAGCCAAGGAAGACGGCGGCGACGCCCCCAATGATATGACCATCAGCGTCAGCCTGCGTGACGTGCACCGCTGCTCACGCATTTCACCCGAAATACAGCTCGCCAACGCCCCTGCCGACGCCGATTATTTTGACGTGCGCCTGGTGGAATACACCGGCGACTCTCAGGAACTGTTTCTCGGCGGCGGCAGTTGGGACAACGACGGCTCCGGCGTCATCCCCGAAGGCGGGCTTACCCGCCACTACCGCGGCCCCTGCCCGCCCACGGGCAGCCCGCGCGACTACGCTTTTGTGGTTTCGGCCATGCACCGGGGCAACATGCAGCCCTTGTCCGTGCGCATCTACCGCTTCACGCAGGAGTAACCAACAATCCCCGTGGCAGCGCGCCCGGCGCGCGGACCGTGCACCACCCTGGGTGGGTTGCCTTAAAAAAGGCCCTTTGCCACGGCAGGCACAAGACCCGCTCCGGCGCTTTGCCGTGCCGCCGACCAGCGTGCCCGGCCAGGGTCTGTCGTCAACCGGGACGCCTGCCCCCCGGAGAAGCCATGCAAAAACTCTATGTGGCTATGGTGGGGCTGCCTGCGCGCGGCAAATCCACCTTGGCCCGGCGCATTCGTGACGGACTCGCCGCCGAGGGCATCCGCGCCCGCCTCTTCAATAACGGCGATGTACGCCGCGCCCGTCTGGGCGCGGCCTCCACCGACCCGGATTTTTACAACCCCGACAATACGTACGGTCGTCTGGCCCGCGAACAGATCTGCCGCCACAACATGGAGCTGGCCCGCCAGTGGCTCGCCCCGGAAGGCGGCAACGGCGATGTGGCCATTCTGGACGCCACCAATGTGAGCCGCGCCCGCCGCCGCCTTATGGAGGGCACCCTCACCGACCACCCTCTGCTCTTCATCGAATGCCGCAACGAGGACCAGGAACTGCTGCGCGCCTGCATCCGCCGCAAAACCGCCCTGCCCGAATATGCCGGCTATACTGAGGAAGCCGCCCTGGAAAACTTCAACAAACGCATTGGCTACTACGAGCATATCTACGAACCCCTGCGCCACGAGAAGTTCTGGCTGCGCGTGGATTCCACCGCCAACCGCATCCTGGCCGAGCACCCCCGCGAAGGCTGCGCCTACTACCCAGCCATACGCGAGATCGTCGTCAGCGTCTGGGTGCACTGCCTTTACCTGGTCCGCCACGGCCAGACGGAATTCAACCTGCAGGGCCGCATCGGCGGCGACCCGCCCCTCACCACGCAGGGCGAAGCCCAGGCCGCCGCTCTGGCAGAACATTTACGCGACCGCCCCATCCACTGGGTCTTCACTTCCACCCGCCAACGGTCCCACCAGACCGCCGCGCCCCTGCTGGCGCAGCGCCCCCAGACCCACGTCATGGCCTTTCGCGAATTTGACGAGATCTGGGCCGGCGACTGCGAGGGCCTGCGCTACGCCGAAATACGTCAACGCATGCCCCAGGTGGCCAGCGCCCGCAATGCCGACAAATACGCCTTTGCCTACCCCAATGGAGAAAGCTACGCCATGCTCCGCGACCGCGTCCAACGCGGTTTGCGCCGCGCCCTTTTCCTCGCCGGAGACACGCCCTTGGTCATTGTGGGGCACCAGGCCATCAACCGCGTGCTCCTGGCCCTTTTCCTGCGCCAGCGCAAAGAAGACATCCCCTATATCTATGTGCCGCAGGACCAATACTACCACATATCCCTCACGCCCCGCCGCAAGGTTTTTGAACGTCTGCCGTATACGCCGGACAGAGGTGCTGGGGAGGAAGATTTTGCAGGTGAGGACGAAGGATAAAGAGGGGACTGTGCCGCACTGCCATCAAAGCCCGCCCCTCCTACTGTGCCACACTGCCATCAAAGTCCGCCTGCCCCTCCTACTGTGCCACACTGCCATTAAAGTCCGCCTGCCCCTCCTACTGTGCCACACTGCCATAAAAGCCCGCCAACTCTTCTTCGGGAGTTGAGCGCGGCATAAAGGGGTGTGGTCGCGCAGCGGCACACCCCAGCCGCGCCGGGCACAGTCGGGCTGACGCCCAACCGACAGAAGGGGAAAGGTGAGAGCAAACGCGAGGAGAACCTGTGCGGCGCGAAGGATACCGGCCGCGGGACACGACAATAGATTTAGGCTGCAGGGCCTGCGGCTGTTGCGCCCGGCATAAGGGGCGCGGTCGCGCAAGCGGCGCGTCCCAGCCGCGCCGAACATGGTGGGGCTGCCCTGAAAAGCGGGGGGTTATGGGGGGTGTGGGGGGCCTAAGGGGGGACGCAGTCCCGCCCTTGGCCCCCTGCCCTCGCCGGAGGCGGCCTAAACGCTGTATGCAGAAAAGCCGCCGTGCCCGCAGGGCAATAAAAAAATGGCAAGGGGCTCCCCCGCAAGGGGAAAATCTGCCGGGCGTAGAGCCCACCCTGGCGGCAGCAAAAAAACTACTGCCCTTCGCCCTCGCGTTCTTCCTGACAGGCGCGACACAACCCCACTCCGGGCAGCGCGTCCAGCCGCTTTTGGGGGATGGGATCCCCACACTCGCGGCAGCAGGCCACGCCGTCTATCCATTCCGGGCCGCCTCGGTCAATTGCGGCGCGCGCCCGCACCAGGGCCGATTCGCGGTCCAGACGTTCCAATTCTGTGGCCTGATCAAACACATCCATGCGTGACTCCTTGAAAAGGACTTTGCGTTCGGTATGTTGACGCCGCCCGACAGCGCAGTTGGACGGCGTTAAAGCAAGCGGCAACCCTCCAGAAGCAGGGTTGCCGTGTCGCGCCAGGCAGCGCGAAGTCGGATATGTATTCCAGCGGACGGGTTCTGTAAAGTCCCATGGCCGGGGCCTGGGGGCTTGGACCCCGTGCGGACGACACAAACGCCGCCCCACCCCCCATGAGCACGCGCGTCATCGGGGGGGGTGGAGGGCGTTAAAGGTCAGGCCAGTTTGGAGAGCAGAGTTTCCTTGATGGAATCAATGCTGCCTTCGCCGTTGAGCTCAATGTACTTGGTCTTGCCTTGAGCGGCGAGATTTTTGAAGAAATAGGCGGCAGCCAGGGTGCCGTCCGTGGTATTGTAATAGATGTCATGCCGTTTGTTGATGGCGGCCTCGTCCTGGTCGTCGGAACGAGAAGAAAGGTCGCCGCCACAGACGCGGCACTTGTCGCCATTGGGCTTGATGGCGTCAATGAAGATATTGTTGGGGTGGTTGTTGTTGTTTTTGCACAAGCGGCGGCCCATGATGCGGTTTTTGGCCACCTCACGGGGCAGCAGGATTTCCACTACGTAATCCAGAGGGATATTTTCTTTCTGCAGGGCGCCCCACAGTTTTTCGGCCTGCACCATGTTGCGGGGGAAGCCGTCCAGCAGCCAGCCGTGCTGCCCTTTGGATTTGAGGGTGTCCAGCACCATGGGGATGGTGATGTCGTCGGGCACCAGGTCGCCGCGGTCAATGTAGGCCTTGGCTTTTTTGCCCAGCTCCGTGCCGCCGCCGATGTGCTCGCGGAAAATGGCGCCGGATTCTATGTGGGCCAGGTTGTACTTCTGCTTGATAAGGTCGCCCTGGGTGCCCTTGCCGCTGCCGTTGGGTCCGAAGATAAGGATATTCACCGCGTCTCCTCCTGCTTACAGAGATTGTTTTTCATGGCGCGTGACAGGCCCGCCGCCCCGCCGCCGGCAAACGCCCGCGGAAGCCAGGCCGGTGCAGCGCCGCAATGCCCACAAGTATCGGGCAGGCTAGCACAGTCCGCAACAAAAAACCATGCCGCCACCGAACCGTCCGGCCTGCCGTCAACACAACCGCCGCAGGGGCTGGTTGTGCAAAAAAGAACACACGCTGACGCTAGCCCCCGTCCGCGCTTATGTCAACGGGGCGGCGGGACAAAATCCGTTCCTTCCACAGCGGGAAAGGCGCATCGCCCACGGACTGGCCCAGGATGCGGCTGCCGTGGCCGACACGATCTTGTTCCATATGGGGATAGAGGAAGAACAGCAGCGGTAGGGCGTTTGTGATGGGCAGCTTTTTACCGGAACAGCCGCCACGTCCCTTCCACCACCCCGCCGAGGATGTCTATAAATCCCTGGGTGATGCCGCCGATGGTGTTGAGCAGCAAGGTGCCCGCGCCGATGGAAGTTTTGCTGTTGTCCAGGCTGCCGTACAGACGCAGGGGAAAATCCGGAAAATTCTTCATGTTGACGGTAAAGTTGCAGTCCAGGGTGTCGTTGTTGAAGTCGATCCAGCCGCCGCCCTTTACGTTCAGACCCTTGCCTTTGAGATAAAAATCACTAGTGCGCACTACACCCTTGGCGATGCCCCCTGAGGCCCCGGCCGCGTCAAAACGGGTGGGGCTGCCTTTGAGGCTGCCGTCCTCCGCGCGGCGCTGATAGGTGCCGTTGCGCACGGTAAAATCCCAGGCTCCGTCCAGCCGGGCGGGCATCTGCCCCGGCCCGTCCAATTGCCCGCGTACAGAGGAATGCAGCACGCCTTTGCCGCCCAGAACAGCGGCGCCGCCCCTGTCGCGGCTGGCGGCGGTAAGGTTGAAGCCCTCTGCAGCCAGGGTATTTTCAAACTCAAGACCTTTGTTAAAAGCCATGTTGCCCTGGTTGTGCAGGGGGGCGCCGTAAAAATCCGCAGCGCTGGCCTCGTAGTGCAGGCGGCCTTTTTCCAGGTTGCTGGTGAGGCGCAGCTGGCGGGTCCGCAACTTCCAGGAGGTCAGTTCGCCCACCTGCAGTTCGCCCTTGGCGCGGAAGGCGCGCAACCAGCGCAGATCCCAGATCTTGTCTGTGGTCTTGCGCGTTTTTGCGGCGGGGGTTTTGCTGTCGCCCAGGTAGCGGTCCAGGTTCAGCCGGTCCACAGCCAGCTTGTAGTTCAGGCTGAGGGCCTGCCGCCAGTCCAGCCCCAGACTGCCGGTAAGCAGGCTCTGGTCCAGCTTGGCGCGGATGCCGGAAAGATCCAGCTTGCCGGCCTCGCCCTTGAAGGCGGCGTCCATCTCCAGTTTGTTCCAGGCGGCGGGCACACTGACGCTGTAGCCGGCCAGGCGCAGACTACGGCTCAGGTCCGGGCTGTAAGCAGAAAGTTTGCCCTGCCAGGAAGGTGTTCCCCCCAGATTGACCTGCACGTCGCCGTGGGCCTCGGCCCCCAGGGCGTTGAAGTGCCCATTGCGCACGTTCAGCTGCCCGCGCGCCGCCCGACAGGTGAAGGCTCCGGTTACTGTGGCCCGCAGGGCCTCAGGGCGGCCCGTACGTTCCGGGCTCAGGGTCAGAGCCAGGGAGCCCGGCAGACTGCGCAGCTCCAGGTCGCCGCCGCCCGTGCCGTCGCCGCCGAACCAAAGCATGCCGTTAAGTTCGGTACCGGCCTCCAGGCCTGCGTCCGCCAGGGTGGCCGTCCACTGTCCGTCCAGCCCCAGACGGCCTTGGTCCCAGGCGCCGCCCTTGAGCTTGAGCCCCACGTCCAGCGCGTTGAAGGCCGCGCCGCCCGTATTCTGCCCGCCGTGCAGGCTGCGCAGCCTGCTTTTCTCGGCCCTGGCGCTCACTGTGCCCCGCAGGCTGCGCAAAAAAACGTCCAGCTCCCGGCCCTGGCTCATAATGTCCACATCCGCGCGCAGAGTGCCGCCGCTCACGGGCATGACGCTGAGCGCCCGGCCCAGATCCGCGCCGTTGACGTTGCGGAAGCGCATGCGGATGGCATAGGGCAGGCTTTTGTCCCCGCCCAGCACGGTCTCGCCCTTGACGCTGCCCCCGTACAGTCCGCCGGAAACCTCCAGCACCGTGTCCTCCAGCCGTGTGTTCGCGTCCACCAGCCCTTGCCGGATGACCACCAGGGCGTCGTCGATGGCCAGGGGGCCGTAGTCCACCTTGTCCGCCGCCAGGCGGATGTTGTAGTCCAGGCCCACTTCACCGGGCAGTACGGGGGCGCCGGGCAAGGGCGTGAGGGGACCGTGACCGTACTGCGGCTCGGCGGGCAGCGTGCCCAGAGATTCTGGCAGGGCGCGGCCCAGGTCCACGCGCGGGGCGCGCAGGTCCAGCACCAGTTCGGGCTTGCGCCATTGGGCCACGCCGCCGGAACCCGTAAACCGGCTGCCTGCGGCGCTTACCGCAATGTGCGGCACGCGCAGGCCTGTGCCGTCCAGCGTAAAATCCAGTGCGCCTTCGGTGAGATCGTCCAGGGCCCCCTGCAGACCGGGCGCAATGATCCGGCCAAAACCCAGCCACTGGGTGAGGCTTACGCGGATGAGCCGCAAACGGCCCTCAAGGCTGAAGCCGCCGGGGGCCGCGGCGCCCAGCGCCAACTGCCCGTCCAGGACCACGTCGTCCCGGTCCAGGTGCAGACGCACGTCCTCCAGCAGTACGCGCCGGGCCGCGCGGTCGGGCATGGCCGCCGTGCCCGTGAGCCGGAAGGGCAGGACCACGCCGTCCTTGCGCAGATCACCGCTCAGGACAGGGCGTAAGCGCCAGCCCTGGGCGTCGGTGGTCAGTGTGCTGTTCAGGCGCAGGCGTTCCAGCATGCCCGGCAGGCGCAGTTCCCCCGCCAGGGTAAGGCGGGGGCTGTGCTCCAGGGGGGCGACCAGGTCTGTGCGGCCTTCCGCATGCAGATCCGTAAGCTGCCAGGCGGCGCCGCCCGCGGGCTTCAGCCGGGCCAGGGCCAGACTGAGGCGGCCTTTGAGGCGGGCGGGCGGGGTCAGATCCAGATCGCAGTCCAGCTTCTCCAGCCGCAGCAGGGCCTTGTCTGCGCCTGTCACCAGGGCCGCGCCGTCCTCAATGCTCAGGCGGCAGTGGCCGGTCAGGCCCAGGGCCGTCAGATCAAAGGGCGCGGCTGCAACGGCCGCAGGCGGGTCGGCGGGCGGCTGTGGGGCAGGAGCGGCAGGGGAGCCTGAGGGCGGCGCGGTCTGGCTGGGGGACGGCACAGGCGCGGCGGAAGGGGCATTGGGCTGCGGGGCGTCGGGTTTGTCCGTGCTGCCGGGCGTTGCAGCGGCAGGCGCGGGCGGCACGGCTGTCTTGGGGGTTGGGGTGCCCGGTCCGGGAGTTTTGGGATCAGCGCCGGGCTCGGCCGTGTCGGCCTGGGGCGGCAGGGTCGCGGCCAGCGGCAGGGGCAGAGTCCCTTCCAGACGGGGACGCAACAACCGGATGTGACGCGGGACAAATGCGCCGCGCAGCAGGGCCAGAAAGTCCGGCCGCACTGTGGCGTAAGCGGCGTGGAGCTGCCAGTCCGCGCCCTGCACTGCGGCATTGGTCAGGGCCAGGGAGGGCAACGGCAGCACGGCCACGCTCACGGCTTCGGCGCTTATGGTCAGACCGCTGCGGGCCGAGATCATGGCCAGGGCGCGGTCGGTGAGGTTGCGGGGGTTGCTCTGCGCCAGCAGCACCAGCCCAAGGGCCAGGAGGGCCAGGCCCAGAAGCAGGGCCAGCAGGACGCGCAGCAAAAGGCGTATGGGGCGAGGGCAGAGCAGCATGGCGATCTCGCGCCTTGACGCTGGTGCGCGTCAGGGCTAAGTCTTTAATTT
>ERZ835980.2481-NODE-2481-length-16577-cov-8.002845_pt1 | contig 16577 bp, 15 predicted proteins | sample MGYA00519943_ERZ835980 | MGnify/ENA primary metagenome ERZ835980 (study PRJEB31850, sample SAMEA3708791) | human gut metagenome | biome: human gut; feature: human-associated habitat; material: faeces | place: China | collected 2014 ... | reverse complement strand
AGACGGCGGGGAAGGGGTGCCCTACGCTGGTAAAAAAGCTCGATTCCTCGGGCAGTGTGCCGGAGTCGGACACAACGCAGAAGGCGTTCATCTGCAGGCAGTTGTAATCGTGGAAGCCCAGCGGCTCATGCTGAATGACCCGCTTGTCCAGCTGAAATCCGCTCTGCTCCAGCCGCTTGCGGCTGCGCGGATGGCAGGAGTAGAGAATCGGCATATCGTACTTTTCGGCCATCTTGTTGATGGCGGTAAAGAGCGAGGTAAAGTTCTTCTCAGTATCAATATTCTCTTCACGGTGGGCGGAAAGCAGGATGTACTGACCCTTCTCCAGACCGAGGCGAGCATGGATGTCAGAGGCCTCGATCTTGACAAGGTTCTGATGCAGCACCTCGGCCATCGGGGAGCCAGTGACATAAGTACGCTCTTTCGGCAAGCCTGTGTCGGCCAGATAACGGCGAGCATGCTCGGAATAGGCCATATTTACATCGGAGATGATGTCCACGATGCGACGGTTGGTTTCTTCCGGCAAGCACTCATCCTTGCAACGGTTGCCTGCCTCCATGTGGAAGATAGGAATATGAAGACGCTTCGCGCCGATGACACTCAGGCAGCTATTGGTATCACCGAGAACTAGCACAGCATCCGGCTGGATAGCAACCATCAGCTTATAACTTTCGGAGATGATGTTGCCCATCGTCTCGCCAAGGTCTGCACCGACTGCGTTCATATACACCTCGGGGTCTGCCAGCTGCAGATCGTAGAAGAACACGCCATTCAAGTTATAGTCATAATTCTGACCGGTGTGAGCCAGAATTACATCAAAATACTTGCGCGTCTTATTGATAACAGCCGCCAGACGGATAATCTCCGGACGTGTGCCAACAATGATCAACAGCTTCAGCTTACCGTTATTCTTAAAAGATACATTGCTATAATCAGCCATTTTTTCTCCTCTCACACTGGCTCGAAGAAGGTATCCGGATGATTCGGGTCAAAAATCTCGTTGCAAGTCATCACGGTTACCAGATTTTCCGTTTCCGACAGATTGATGATATTGTGAGTCCAGCCGGGAATCATGTGGACAGCCTCGATCTTATCCCCAGAAACCTCAAACTCCACCGTTTCTCCGGTGTTGATGTTTCGCTCCTGAATTAGTCCGTGACCTGCCACCACAATGAACAACTCCCACTTAGAGTTGTGCCAGTGCTGCCCCTTGGTGATACCTGGGCGGCTGATGTTGATGCTCACCTGCCCACAGTCAGCGGTATGAACCAATTCCGTGAAAGAACCACGGTTGTCCACGTTCATCTTCAGGGCATACTTGAACTTGTCCGTCGGCAGATAGGTCAGGTACAGGGAATACAACTTCTTAGCAAAGGAGCCATCCGGCATTTTCGGCATCATAAGCGTACTCGGCTGTGCCTTGAACTCCTGCAGCAGATCTACGATCTCGCCCAGTGTTACCTTGTGTGTCACAGGGACGCAACAGTAACGGCCGTCTTCTTTCAGAATAGTCTCTACACCGTCAAATTCGCAGTGCTGTTCCTTGCCTTCCAGCAGGTCAAACATCCCTTCTACTAGGTCGTCAATGTACAGCAGCTCCAGTTCGGTGCTGCGGTCGTTGACTGTAAAAGGTTCGTCATTGGCAACTGCCCAGCAGAAGGTGCTGACGGCGCTGTTGTACTTAGGGCGGCTATGCCCCATCAGGTTGACAAAGCGGTAGACCGCAACCTTAGCCCCAGTTTCTTCAGCATACTGGAAGAACAGCTCCTCGCCAGCCTTCTTGCTGCGGCCATACTCGCTGTTACCGAAGCGGCCTGCCATGGTGGCCTGAATGGAGGAGGACAACATAATGGTTGCCTTGTTGTTGTGCTTTTTCAGGCAGTTCAGCAGATCGGATGCGAAACCGAAGTTTCCCTTCATGAAGTCTTCCGGGTTCTCCGGGCGATTCACGCCTGCCAGATTGAATACGAAGTCCGCCTTGCGGCAGTACTCATCCAGCTCCGCTGGGGTAGAATCCAGATCGTACTCGTAGATTTCTTTAATATCCAGTGCCGGGCGAGTCTTATTTTTCCCATCCCGGATGTTTTTCAGGTTGTTGCACAGGGCGGTTCCCACCATGCCCTTGGCACCTGTAACAAGGATGTTCATATGTCTCGTCTCCTTCCAGTGAGCAGAGCGCGGCAGGTGCGCCCTGGGGCTTGGCCTCAGATGTTGGGGATGCCCTTCAGCGCGTTCTGCACATAATCAGTGGTCAGGATCTTCTTAACAGTGCCTTCCACATCCAGCCGGTTGGTGTTGTGGCTGGTGTAGGACTCGTCAGCCATGGTGTGCACCTCGCCCTTGACCACAAACTTGTCATAGTTCAGGTCGCGGTTGTCGGCGGCGACCCGGAAGTATTTGCCCATATCCTCGCTGCGCAGGCGCTCCTCACGGGTCATCAGCGTCTCGAACAGCTTTTCGCCGTGGCGGGTGCCGATGATGTTGGTGCCAGTATCGCCGAACAGCTGCTGCACGGCCTTGGCCAGATCGCCGATGGTGGAGGCGTCCGCTTTCTGGATGAACAGGTCGCCGGGATGTCCGTGCTGGAACGCGAACATGACAAGGCTGACCGCCTCATCCAGATTCATCAGGAAGCGGGTCATGTTGGGGTCGGTGATGGTGATGGGATTGCCGGATTTGATCTGGTCGATAAACAGGGGAATGACGCTGCCGCGGCTGCACATGACATTGCCGTAGCGGGTGCAGCAGATGGTGGTGCCGCCGCGCTCCGCAGCCACGCGGGCGTTGGCGTAGATGACGTGCTCCATCATGGCCTTGGAGATGCCCATGGCGTTGATGGGGTAGGCAGCCTTGTCGGTGGACAGGCAGACCACGCGCTTGACGCCGGCGTCGATGGCGGCGTGCAGGACATTGTCCGTGCCGATGATATTGGTCTGCACGGCCTGCATGGGGAAAAACTCGCAGGAGGGGACCTGCTTCAGCGCCGCGGCGTGGAATATGTAGTCGACGCCGGGCATGGCGTCCCGGATGGACTGGGGATTGCGGACATCGCCGATGTAGAACTTCACCTTTTTGGCGTGCTCCGGATGGCGGGCCTGCAGCTCGTGGCGCATATCGTCCTGCTTTTTCTCGTCACGGGAGAAGATGCGGATCTCCTTCAGGTCAGAGTCAAGAAAATGCTTCAGGACGGTGGAGCCGAAGGAGCCGGTCCCGCCGGTGATCATAAGAGTCGCGTTGTCAAATGTGGACATTTTAATTTTCCTCCACTTCGTTTTAATCAATGTATAATGAATTTCTACAAGCATCTTTATTTCTTTCCGTCGAAAGTAAATAAAAAAGCGTACACCATGTAAACAGTATTAATCCATGCGGTTCTTTGTTAATAATTGAAAGGATTACAATCAAAACTAATATTTTCGAATACAAGTTTAACTTTTTTTGTCTCAAAACAGCTATAATCCAAAAAACTGTATAAGAAACGCCCATAATTCCAAACAAACTCATAAAATATGTTGTAGTTGATGTATCAGCATAGTGTTGCATCAAACTGTCTGTTATCTTGAACCCAGCCCCAAAAAGAGGATGTTCTGCAAAAATGCCTATATTATGTGTAAATGCAAATCCTCTTTCTGAACTTGCAATATGCTCTGAAGACAACTTTGCTAGGTATGGATTATTTTTAAATATGATCATAGATATTATGCTATCAACATTAGCTATGGCAAAAAGTGCACAGCCAAAAACAATAGCTGACAGTATAGAGCGTAAATTGAGTACCTCTTGACTATTCTTACGTTTTGTTAACAAAGAAATCATACATACTGCCCACAAAGCAAAACCAGCCGATGAATTTGCCGTATAAATGCCGACAGAAAATAACACGATTCTTAACACTCTTATTTTTTGTGAAGAAAACAAAATCTCATATAGCATTGCCGTGCACAAAAAACTCGCAAAAACTCCAGGTTCCCAAAATACGCCGCAATTTCTTTCTGGCATACGTGTTATATAGTTAAAAATGTATCCAACGGTATACTCCGACTCATTGCTATTGATCATACGAGGTAAACCACTCAATAATGTTGTGTAATTCACAAGATAATAGCCCACTAACGAAATCGCCGTAATCCACACCATCGCCTTACTAAAGTAATCATAAAAAGTTCTAGCCGAAATATTTTTCGAGATTGCATAGGCAACTAGGCAAGAAAAAACGTAATTCAAATATCTTCTCGAATCGCCCTGCTGATTACAAATCATCGAAAAAACAATCATTAGAACAAAGCATATACAAGCCAGCGTTCTTAAATCATAAGGAATAAGCCAATCTCTTTTTAATACCATTAAAAGAACTGACAGTATAATGCCAATTGTTAGCAAGGCAGTTGTGTACCCATACACAGTTGATAGTGCATATCCACTACATAATACGACATACAATGCCACCACCGTTTGAGTGATCCAACTAGCTTCTCTTTTCATTTTCCTATCAAATACCTTTTTATGCTGCTGTCTGAGGGTACATTCAGCTTTTGTCTTATAAACATTGACACACTCTGCTTCAATCGTTGTCTAAATGGGGGGAGAATTATTTTCCCAATTTCCTTTTCGAATTCATAGTCTTCTAATACTGTATCTGGGTGTTTTAAAGGAAATTGAATTGGGAACGAGTCCATTCCGCAAAAGCGCTGAGTCATTATAGTCTCAAATGACGTACCACCGTGAATTGAGCACTCATCAACTCCGATGTTTTTTATTTGGTTCTTACATGGACATATTCCAAAAAGGTTATTTGCCTTAATCGAAAAATCCATTTGATAATCCCACGATATAGGCGGCTTACCTTCCCTGATTCTACCATATTCCCTCATCCAGTTGTTTCGATACTGGCGATATACTTTTCTATTACAATATACATATTGAATACGATTCATCACTTCTCTCGACTCACACAAACTAAGCTTGCCATCATAAAATCGTGAAAATTTCGAGCCCCACGATGCCCATCCACATGGAAGCATATGTCGAGTGAAAACATAACTATCGCCCTCCGGAGATTGATAGTCTCCTAAATAGTTTGTTCCACATACCCAAAGGATTCTTGTATCATCTTGATACTTTTCCAACATTTCCTTACAGAATCTAAAAAAACTCACTTCTGGAAGATTATCATCCTCCAAAAAAATAGCCTTCTCTTCATGTTGGAAAACCCATAGTGCGCCTTCACCTATATTTTTATAGACACCCCTGTTTTCAGTCGCATAATTCTTTATTACAGTGCAGTCCCAGGTGATTTCTTGCTCAATAAGTTGACGACACTCTTCCGCATCATCTCTTTCCTGTGGTGTCCTTCCTTGATCTGCAATGATATACAGTTTTTCAGGCTTAACCATTGCAACTCTTCTTAAGACTTCAACTATTTTCTTCCTTTTGAACGCAAATAGAACAACGGGAATATCAAATTTTCCATCTTGCATATCCGTTATCTCCTCATCCACTTCTTATAGCTATTTCTTATTAATGCTTTAGCCTTTCCTTCTATCACAAACCGTGTCATTTTCATTCTCTCTGCCATTGCTAATTCCCCGTTTTTTTGCAGTTCATTCTTTATCTTCTTGGCCAAAGCATAATGCTTTCTTTTATACGAAAAGAAACACAACTGCATCATAAAGCCCCTGTCTGCCTTTCTTGTCTGAAGATCCTTAAAATACGAGCTTATTAACTTTTCCTCTTCACCAAATAGACTATCTTGCGCTTTCACTGTAATTTGCTGCCCATGCGTTCTTGAAATAACAAGGGGCTCATCTGCAAAGCAATACGAATAACCGGCTAATGCTATGCGCATCCATAATTCTCTATCCAGCAAATGCTTATAATCAGTCCGAAATTTTCCAACTTCTTTCAACACAGTTTTTGGAATAAGAAGTCCACACCCATTAAATGTCTTCACATTTAATGTTTCTCCAAAGGCTTTCTCTGCAGAAATAACCCCTATAGAATTATTAAATATATTATGTTTTGTTTGTTTATCTGACCCCATCACAAAGTCATTACACCCCAAAACAACTTTATCGGGATCGAGTTCATATCGCTCTATTAGACTCATCAATTTTTCCAATTTTTCAGGTAGATATAAATCGTCATGAGAGAGCCACGAAAACCACTCACCCTTCATTTTGCTTATTCCGAAATTCAAAGCCGATGCACATCCACCGTTTTCCTTTTCATAATATCTGATTTTGTCCCCGTATGATAGCGCTACTGCTCGCGTTGCGCCATCATCTGGTGACCCATCGTTTACAACAATAATTTCGTAGTTTTCATAAGTCTGTGCGAGCGCAGAGTCAATGGCTTCAGACAGATAGTTCGAAGCATTATATGCCGGTATTACAATCGAAACGAGTGTTTTTTTCATCTTATTACCTACCTTATCTTGTACTAATCACACGGTCAAATAAATCTCCTATTTTTTCACTGTATTCCGAGTGCGACACCTTTTTCGTAAATTCAACACCAGAATTACTGTACATTCCAAATTCCCGCATAACACTTTTTACTGCCTTAATTGCGCTATCAACATCATCCTCAGCAAATGTAACACCATCTCCACTCACACGGATGAACTCCTCTGCGCCAGCTACATCACATGCAATTACTGGAACACCTGCCGCTGCTGCTTCCAAGCCAGCCAATGGAAACCCTTCAAATGCCGATGGAATAATGAGCATATCTATCATTTTGAGCAAATCCGGAATATCATTCCGCCGACCAAGGAATGTGACATGCTCTCTTAGACCATACTGTTCAACCTTCTGATTCAGCTCAGTCATGTATTCAGGTTCTCTGCATTCACCAGCAAAGACACCAACAGCATCATATCCTTCTGCTCGGAGTTCCTTTAATAATTCAATTGTAAACCACTGTTTCTTCGACCGCTGAATAAGCGCAATATGTCCTATTACAATTGTTTGACTCATTTAATCCATCCTTTTCAAAAACAGTTCATTTCATGCACTCAGACACTCTATGTAATCCCTTGCTGTAATTCTTATAATTATTTTGCAGGCAAAAGCGATATCCGTTTTCCAGTACACTGTCAGACTGTTCCATGACTCTAAACACAGCATTTGCGATATCTTTTTCGGATCCATTTACAGGGAAACACTCTCCGCATTTTGCTTTTCTTAGCACCTCATAGGAACCGCCTTTATCCATTCCTACAACTCTCGTCTTCGCAGACATCGCTTCTAACATAGTCAACGGCATCCCCTCGGAAGACGGAACAATCACGCAATCTGTTGCGGATAGAATATCCGCTATGTCAGAACGAAAACCCGGTGCATAAATATCCTGTTCCATTCTATTTTCATGGGTGAACGAATCCAAATCCTGCTTATATTTCCTATCTGCATCGGTAATTGCATTGCCAATTATCATACCAACAACGGGGATGCCTCGGAGTTTGATTTCATGAACGACCTTCAAAAAATACTTTGGCACTTATTCTTCGTAATTGCCCCAATATGGGTGAGTATCAGCCCCCCGGGTGATTTTTCTACCTAACGCATTTTCTACTTCCGACAGAATATGATCCGAATTACCATTTGCATACTTTTCGACATCAACCGGGTTATAGAGTACCTTAACCTTTCTGTGTGCTCCTTCATTTACAATCTGATTTCCCACACAGTTTGAAACGGCAATGATTTCACGGACAGACTTCCAGTTTCCGCAAAGGTTCAGCAATTTCTTTGTTGCACCATCTAAGAAGATATGGTGCAGGTGCCAGATAACAGGCTTATGAGCCAGAGTTCCACAAACTGCACTCCACGGGAGAGCTGCAGGCCCCGGTGCGTACAGAATATCCGGCTTATACTTACGAATCACACCAAGCGACTTCCATACATTTTTTACCGACATCCAACCGTAGCGGAAAATTACTTGTTTTCCCTTTACACCTGTAGGTAATGTCTGGTCACCCATTAAAACATACGGAATATTTCGTTTCTTCAGTTCTTCTGACATCATTCCTTCCGCAGGAATAAGACAGCAAAACTCAAATTTATCCGACAGCATGTCCATAACGGTCAGTGTCATTTTCTGACCACCAGATACTGTCGCCAGTGTTTCCCAAACGAGTATCTTTCTTTTTTTCATTACTAATCCTCTTTGCACTTTTTGCCGACTAGAAGTCTCCCCATCCATTGCCAACGATTTAAAATACATTTATCAATAATCAACGAAAGAACAACTGCTAGAGTAGTTAATACGATCACGTATCCCCAGTTTTTACCGACGTAATGTGGGGGCACCTTTCTTCCGATGATTAAAATAGGCGCATGAATAATGTATATCTCCATAGAATGACATCCCAGATAATCGAGCACTCCGCTTATCTTTCCATTCGATTTGCTTAATCGAATGGCATAGTACAACCAGCAGAATACCTATCCCTTTTGCGGTATCTATTTCTCGTCTTCTCCCGCTTGGCATCTCATTCTCCCTTTACCGCATCCATGATGACATCAAAAATATCGGTCATTTCATAGCTGTTCTTCTTCAGTTCAAAGTTGTTTGCAAAAATGATTGCCGTTCTCCAACGGTGACCGCCGGGTGACATCATGTACATAAAGCCACCCTTCTCAAACACATTTTTTCCAAGCTCCCATTCGCCGCCCCAGCGTTCATCCATCTGGTAGATGATTTCAGGATACTTATTCAGGTACTGTCCATGATAAAAGGTATTGGTACGAACAATCCACTCAAAGAGGTTCTTATCTTCGCCCTCAATCTTAATCGGCTTCAAATACTCAATGATTTCATCAGCCAACTTGTCTTTGTCCGCAACATTGTCGTTGATGCGGATTCCACCGTAGCTATAATTCTTCAGAGCCGAAAGATCACTTAGATATGCCTGCGTCTTATCCCAATCAAAATCGGCACTGGATGCAAACAAGCTCTTCCACACGGGGAACTTCTTTGCCAGCTTCATTGCCCACTTTGGCAAACCAATGCCCTTCACAACACTTAAAGCTGTCTTCTTGATGACCTTCTTAATCTTTTTCTTCGTAGAAGGCTTGGAACCATCTCCGCCGCCCTTAGGTGTCAAATAACCACCACGACGAAGCAGCTCATTGATCCTCACAGTATAGACCGGACGTGCACCATGACCGTGATCACTAATAATCAAAAGCGGTGTATCCGGTTGTTTCTGCATCACTTCGCCAACATAGTTATCCATGGCGATGTACATGTCCCGAATCACATTCTCATGCTCATTGGGACCAGGATACTCCGGATGGTTAGGATCGCAGTACCGCCAGAAATCGTGCTGAATACCGTCGGTCGTGGAGAAGTAAGAGAACAGGACATCAACATCCTCGTTCTCGATTGCCAGCCGAGTCAACCGGATTTCTTCGTTAACCTTTGCAAAGAACTCGTCCCGTAGAGCAGGAAGATCTTTTTCCGAGGTAAACTTTCCATCGGTGCCCAAAATGTCAAATCTAGGATTGTAGATACTCTCCTTGCTCTGCGGATAGACACGAATCTTTCCCTCATAAGGACGAGTAATCATCAGGCCATTAATTTCCCAGCCTCCCTTGATATTCATTGGCAGAATCACAGCACAAGAAAAGCCCTGCTTGTTGAGTACATCCCAGAAAGCCTTACCTTTAAATGCACTGTCATCAAACACCAGTGGCTTATATGTATTCTCTTTTGCGCCGACATTAACAAAGTTGATGATGCCATGCTCAGACGGATCAAGGCCAGTATAAATCGTGGACCATGCCGGAGTTGTATCCGCCGGGAAAACCGAGCGCAAGTGAGGGTAGTTATTCTTCTGCATCAAGCCATACAGATTGGGGAGTTTATCCTTGTATCGAACAATCACGTCCCAGTCCATACCGTCAATGCCAAGGACTATCAGTTTTCGTACCATTTTCTACTCCTATCTAATCACTTTTTGAGCGGAAGCAGTACTTCATCGATGGCTGCCATGACTTCGTCCAGCATCTTCTGTTTATCCTGATCACCAGCGATCACTGTTGCATTGTACATTTCTGCAACCTTTTCATAACGGGGTTTACGGATTTCCAGATACAACGGGTCGGGAATGTCGTCCTTACGAGAGCAGCAAACCTCTACAGGAGTCTTGATATAAATAATTTTGTCCGGGCGCGGTGCATTCTTCCATTTGCCATTCATGGTTTCTTCCATGTACTCTTCGCCCAAATCCAGGTTTGCCGCATAAGTCACGACATTATCATAGATGTAACGATCCACCAGCAAAGTAGTGCCGAAGAATCGCTTCAGACGAATTTTGAAGAAGATCTGCAATTTGAACTCAATGGTCGTTAGGAAAGAGAAAATCTTATAGGCACCGCCCTTGTTCGCATTCTTACGCAGGCTCTCCAAGTACGCCTTGTAGTCACCTGAAAAAGGATCACTGTCCTTCTTCATTAAAATCTTTTTTCCGAGCTTAATAATTCCACGCAGGAAAACAATAACGTAAGCGGCTCGAACAATTTCAACCTTGTAGCCACGCTTTTTCAACTGTTCGTAGGCATAGTCAATACTTGTTGATTTGCCGGAACCATCCAAGCCCATAAAGCTAATCATTGCCGGTTTCATGCATTTTCCTCCCGAACCATTCTTAACACACTCTGTGCTACATCCCCCCAGGAGCCTGTTTTTTCAAGCAGAGAATGGTCACTCTTTTTCTTAATTACTTCAGGCAAAACTTCATCCAGCTGTTCTGCGTTATCAATCAGAGTAATCGCACCTTCGGAACCTGTAATTTCATTCAAGTTTTCAAAGCTCTTATATCCAATCACAGGAACTCCACTGGAGAGTGCTTCCATTACGGATAACGGGATGCTGATTACAAACTCCGCAGACCTTGTTGGGAACAAATATGCATCCGCCATCTGATATACTTCTTCGACATTTTCCAAATAGCCCTTATGGATTTTCACCTTTGCATCATTCAGGACGCTGACCACATTCTCATCCTCAAACATTCCACTGGCCACTACCATTCGCTGCGCTGTATGGATCTTTGCAAAATCCTCCAGTCCACGTCCCTTTGAACAATGGCCCACATGAATAACAAGCGGCTTTGACGGGTCAAATCCGTACTTTTGTTTAAGCATCTTTTGCTGTTCTACTGAAACAGGTGCAAATTTATCCGCTTTGATGCCCACAGAAAACAATTTTTTCTTACAGCCAGACACGACTTTTACATCTTTCATATCACCTTCTGTGATGGAAAGGTAACTGCATTTCAATGGATGCTTGTTGTTTCTCGCCATGAATTCCGAATCCGGCTTCTGTACCAAAACAATCCAAGTGTTTCTGCACATCTTCGTAACAATCGAAGCCAAGGTATACACCAGCTTGTTGGCACGAGCGAAAATCATCGTAGCATCTGCTCGTCTGGAGTTCAGTACAATCTGCGGAATCTGCTTCAGACCAGAATAAAGTACGGTATTGTCTTTTTCAAATTCTTTAGCCAAATGAGTTGCGACATTACGCATTCCTTCATTGACTTGTCCATTTACTGTTCCAATTGCATGGATTATCATCCTTCACCTCAGCACATTACTTCAGCAGACTGTCTTTCAGACGCCAGAATGCTTTCAAACTTCTCTTCAAATCCTCCGGATCACGCAGGCCACGAGCAAGACGATGTCCAATGTACCACGGACGCATATAATACTGCTTTCGTGCATAAGCGCAGAAGTCCACCAGCTCCAGAGCAGAAAGTTCCGGAGTGTTGATAATGCAGTTCAACGTACCATCCTCATGGATGTACTCATCGTACTTACCATTAATATAGCCGTTGCTCTTCGCCCAGTTATATGCACCCGTTCCCGGATAGGGAATCAGCGGGAAGAACTGCGCCGTATCCGTCTTGAAACGCATAGCTGCGGCTAACGTTTCTTTCATGGTCTCACGGGTCTCGCCCTGATTACCTACCATATAACAAGCGTGAATCATCAGGCCGGCCTTACGGGCATTTGCAACATAGGCTTCAATCTGCTCAACCGTGGTTCCTTTGTGAATGTTCTTCAGAATCTGCTGATTAACGCTTTCAATACCGGGAATAATCAGATGGCAGCCAGCTTTCTTCATCAGACACATAGTCTCATAATCCAGATTCACACGAGCATTGCACAGCCAGCGAATCTTCTTATTGATTCCCTTCTGAATCATCATATTGCAGATTTCAGAAACACGCTGCTTGTTAATAGTAAAGGTATCATCCTCGAACACGATTTCTTTCACGTCCGGGAAGTTGTTTACGATATACTCGATTTCACCAATGACATTTTCCGGACTGCGCAGACGATAGCGATGACCATGCAGCGTCTGAGGATAAACACAGAAGTTACACTGTGCCGGGCACCCGCGTCCGGTGAAGATCTGAATAGACGGGAAAGCGGCTGCCGGGAAAACATAATCAGTCACACAGAGCCTACGCTTGATAAACTCGGCTGCGTAGGGAATCTCATCCAAGTCAGTGATATGTTCTGCGTCAGGGTTATGGACTACTTCACCATTTTTGCGATAAGTTAAGCCACGAACGGTAGCAAGATCTGCGCCATCACGAATGGCAATAGCCGTATCACGCACTATGTAATCGTACTCATGGCGAGCCAAACCATCAATCAACTCGCTAATGCCCATAGTCTCATCCGGCGTCGCAGAAGGATGAGTGCCGACCAGCATAGTGAAAGCGTTCGGATACATCTTCTTGATAATACCTGCAAACTCTACATCACTATAAATAGAAGGAGTACTGGTATCGAACACAAAGAGCTTAGCATCCGAAGCTTCCTTCTTCACACGCTCCAGCGTCTGCTCCTTGTTCATCTGCTTAGCGGGAGCATCAATAAATGCCACTTCAAAACCATTCTTTTCAGCAACGCAGGCCGCATAAATCAGCCAAAGGGGATAATACAGAACGCCGCTATGACCAATGGAGGGGCTTCTGGATTCACGAGAAAACTTGCCGTATTCAGCCTTGAACGGAGGGTTGATAAAACATACTTTCATTTTATTCTCCTATTTTTATTTCAAGTTCTTGTATTTAAGCAGACCTTTCACCATATACCAACACTCATAATAAAGTGCCGCCAATGGATTCAATCCGATATACCGATATGTATTCCAGTTCATCTTCGCAGCCTTGACTTTATTGCCTGACTTTGATGATTTTGCAATGCGATAGATGAGCAACGGCTCATCCACACCGTAGGCTTTCTTTCCCTCTTTCAGGATGCTGAGCCAAATCGCAAAGTCCTCGTGCATCCCATCTCCGATTGCATAGTGCTTTGCATATAGCTCTTTACGCACCAGCGCAGAGGAATTGGATAACACATTCTGCTTCAACAACTGCCGATAGGTCACTTCTGCCGGAGCATGAAGATACCAGTCGATTGGCTGCCCATCCGAGTCCATGAAAGCTGAACCTGTGAAAAGCAAATCAGCATTCGTTCTCTTTTGAAGCTCAATCTGCTTTTCCAGCTTATCCGGAGCCCACGCATCATCACTGTCAAGAATCGCAATCCACGAGCCATTTGATTCTTTCAAACCATGCTTGCGTGTGTAGGATACGCCGCTATTCTTTACATTAGAAATAAGGCGCACACGGCCGTCCTTTGCCGCAATGCTTTTGACCAACTCCACTGTTCTGTCCTTAGAGCAATCATTAACCACAAGCAGCTCAAAATCCGTGTAGGTTTGACGCAACACTGAGTTAATCGCCTGATCTATTGTCTTTTCCGCATTGTAAGCAGCCATGATAATGCTTATCAAGCCGAACTCCTTATGTGACATCTTCCTCAGTCCTTACTCCTCTCCGCATATCAAAGATTACAGCCCAGACTCATCTCAAAGAGTCTGAGCCGTCTATTCCTCATAAAGCTCTACTAATCGTCCTCAGCAGTGTGGTTCACGCTGCCGCTATGTCTTGTACCGCTACAATAAACTCAGCTACGGCTACGTTACGGTAGCTCCCGTCTTTAGCCCTGATAGCACTCGTTACAATAGCCGTTGTCTTTAGTCCGGATAGCACCCTCGCTCGTTACGGTAGCTCCCGTCTTTAGTCCTGATGACACTATCACTCGCTACGGTAACCCCTGCCTTTATTCCAGGTTCCACTCATTCACGCTACGGTAGCTCCCTTGCTTATGCCAGATTACCCCGCACGAATGAGCATCTCTGCTGCCATGTGTTTATCATTATCTTGCTCACAGCCGACTTGTTATCTCCAAGACCGGGATGAAATCGCAGATGATGTTATCATCGCTCAGCCCCAAAACCGCTATGTGAAAGTCACCGCAATCTCGGTACATCCCCTCACGGTGCAATCAGACATAAACCCACGAGCTACAGTCGCATCCATAAAAGTGCTTTTTCGGGGCATAAAAGCTTCCATTCGCCTTAGTTCTGCCCTTGCTCACGCCTATGCTCTTGGCATTTTGCACTATTCGGAGTGCTATATCGCCATTGCATCTGACAATTTGCCAGCTTTCTAGCTTAACGCTACTGTAAGAGGCGCATTCATGCCTGACTCCACTTTGGGGTTTCTTCCAATTTTTAACGGCTTAAAATGCACAAAAACGTCGATATTTAGTGGTTTTCTCCACTCATTGCAGTGGTTTGACCCTCGGAAATTCCCTCGGTGCTTTCAGGCATAAACAGGATCTTCACCGTGGCAAAGCAGATGCGCAGGTCCTCGATGACACTGGGGCGGGATATGTACATCAGATCCATTTTCAGCTTGTCGTAGGGCCGGGTGTTGTATTTGCCGTAGACCTGCGCGTAGCCGGTGAGGCCGGCCTTGGCCTGTAGGCGCAGCTGGAACTCCGGCATGGTCTCCTCATACTGCGCCGCGATCTCGGGCCGCTCCGGACGGGGGCCGACAACGGACAGATCACCCTTCAGGATGTCCACCAGCTGGGGCAGTTCGTCGATACGTGTCTTGCGGATGACGCGCCCCACCGGCGTAATGCGGTCATCGTGCTCGCCGGTGGACAGGCGGGCCACGCCGTCCTTCTCTGCGTCCACCCGCATACTGCGGAATTTATGGATCTTAAAGATCTTCCCGTTCCGGGTCAGACGGTCCTGCGTGTAAAAGACCGGGCCGCCGTCGTAGGCCTTGATGGCCACTGACGTCACCAGAAACAGAGGGGACAGCACCAGCAGCGCCAGCGCCGATGCCAGAATATCAAAGCTCCTCTTGAGGAACAGATACAACGGCGAGGGGTGATAGCGCCCCACCTTGAGAACAGGGAGGTGGAAGAGGTGTACCTGCCGCGCGCTCTGCATCAGGGTGTCGCCGATGCGCGGCGTCACGTACACGTCGATGTCCCGTTCCACGCAGTACTTCAGGATCTCGTTGCGCTGGCTGCTGCTGACATCGCTGAGGAACACCACGCCGGCGCCGTCCAGCATGGAAAGGTCCGCCAGACAGGAATCGGCATCCACCGTGCTCGTGACATTGAAGCTCTTGCCAAGACCGGAGCGGGCAATGAGCTCATCCACCTCCGTATGGTCGCTGTACACCACCACAGACGGGGCGGCGGGGCGGAAGGTGAAGTGCCAGCGGCGCTTCATGGCGCACCACAGCGCCGCAGCCAGAAGCTGCACCGCAAACGTTCCCAATATGGGCAGCACGTTCACGAAGCGGCGGGCCAGCAGGCAGGTGACAAAGTAGAAGATAACATCCGCGAACAGAATAGAAAGAGCCTGGCTGTAAACCGCTTCCTGAACGCTTTGCAGCACCACCTCAAACGAGTTGTAGGCACGGCAGAGCAGACAGTACACCAGGCAGAACAGTGCGGTGACGCACCATCCCTCCAGATGAAACGGCGCAAAAAGCGCGTCCTCATAGAAGCTGAACCAGCACAGGCCAAACAGGACGGTGATGCAGGCAGCGCCAAAGGCGTTGACAGCAGACACCGTCAGGTCGTATTTAAATTTACCCACCTCTAAAATCCCCCTCAATTTTCTCGGTCAGTGGATGTGCCTCCCTATAGACGGGCGGCACCGACGCGAAAGAGCAGACCCCCATTGCGGATCGCAACGATCCCCTTTATCTGCCGGTTCACGACATGAGATGCGCGCGGCTGCGCACAAACTCATATTATATATAACACTATAAAATGCGGGAAAAGTCAATCCTCTTTTGCCAAAATTATTGACTTATTGTAAAAAACTGTCGAAAAGAAGCGCGTCCGGCGCTACTCCCGGTAGCCCAGCGCCGCCGAGATCATGGCAGCGGTGGCGCAGACCTGCTCCACCGCGTCCTGGAACTCGTCGGAGTGGGCGCTGCGGAACATGCCGATGACGCCCACGGTGTACCGGACGGCCCGCTCCACCGTGTACACCGGCGCGGAGATGGAGCGCAGACCGATCTTATACTCGCCGTTTTCGATGGCGAAGCCGTTTTCCCGGCAGGTGTCCGCCTCCCGCATCAGGGCGCCCACGTCCGTGATGGTGTGGGGCGTGAACTGGGTCATGCTCTGGCGGCGCAGCAGCTTCTCCGCCTCGGCGCGGGGCATGTGGGC
>ERZ835980.2478-NODE-2478-length-16591-cov-2.811260_pt1 | contig 16591 bp, 21 predicted proteins | sample MGYA00519943_ERZ835980 | MGnify/ENA primary metagenome ERZ835980 (study PRJEB31850, sample SAMEA3708791) | human gut metagenome | biome: human gut; feature: human-associated habitat; material: faeces | place: China | collected 2014 ... | reverse complement strand
TCATGTCCGATTTTGTCGCTCCCAATACAGAGTATATGCAGCTTTTTCTTTTCGTTCTTCGGCGAGTTTTTCTTTGAGATTTTCTTCACGCTTATCGTCGAATACAACGGCTGCATTATTCAAAAATTCTTTCTTCCATACTGATTTTAGTATATCAGATTCATTATAATCCGTCCGAAAAAGTGTCTAAATTTATGAGACCATTATAGGAGAGTAAAGATAAAAAAAGGTGGTTTATTAGTCTGATAATCGGTATAATAATGATTACAGGGATTATTTTGGATATTTGTAATATGAGCGTGACATGGATGTGTATGGTTCAGCTATGATCAGTCGGTTCCGAATGCATTATATATGACTGTGTATGCATCAAAGTGGCAGACGAAAAAAGGAACACAGCTAATGATACACAATACTATTATGATGTGAAAAACGAAAAAGTACTCATGATTTTTGACGGTATGGTTGATGGTGAAGATAATCCAGAGCTTATTGAAAAAATCGAAAATGCAATTCAAAATTATTTTTGGAGTGGAGCAGGTATGATAGAAGTAAGAAAATATTTGACATAGTTATCCTGCTCTCGACATCATAAATATGGATACAAAATCAAGTGTACAGAATTTGTGGGAATATACGCATGAAATTTCAGGAGGAACAATGAAAAGTAAAAAGATTGGGATGCAGGCACTAAAAATTGCGATAGGAAGCAGTCTGGCGATTTACATAGCCAATCTGTGTGGACTGAAGTATTCACTGGCTGCAGGAAGTGTTGCACTTCTTACAATGGTGACTACAAAGTGGAAAACTGTCAAATTATCGGTAGCGAGGGTTGTAACATTTATAATTTCAGTACTTATGGCACTTATTATATTCTCAGCAGTAAAATCAGAATGGATGGCATATGGTATTTATGTGTTTTTTGTGGTTATTATCGCAGAGATGCTTGGATGGGGAGCAACGATTTCCGTAAATGCACTGATCGGAATGCATTTTCTGGAAGTCAGAGATTTTGAATTTGATTTTATTGCAAATGAATTTATGCTGGTATTGATCGGAATTACGATGGCACTGGTCCTGAACTTGTTTTATGATTATGGAAGTCAGCGCAAGGCGTTGGTCGAAAATATGCGATATACGGAAGAGCGTCTGCAGATGATACTTGGAGAGATTTCGGCATATCTGGCGAATAAGGAAATGCAGAGAAATGTATGGGATGATATCTGTGCGTTGGAAAAAGAGGTTCAGGGCTTTATCCAGGATGCCTATGAATATCAGGATAATACGTTTCAGTCACATCCGGGATACTATATCGATTATTTTGAAATGCGTATGAAGCAGTGCAACGTGATCCATAACTTACATTATGAGATGAAGAAAATCAGACATATGCCAGATGAGGCAATGATCATTTCGAGTTATGTGTTTGATATGCTGGTATGTGTGAAGGAACATACAGTTCCGACAGCTCAGTTGGATGAACTACATGAACTTTTTGCGATTATCAGAAAAAATCCACTTCCAAAGACCAGAGAGGAATTTGAGAGCCGTGCGATGCTGTACCATATCCTGATGGATCTGGAAGAATTCCTTGTATTTAAAAGAAGGTTTGTGGATGGACTGGATGATAAAAAGCGAAAATTATACTGGGATAATTAAGCTCTCATTTGTCAAAAAGAATGTGTTATGGCACATTCTTTTTGACACTTTCAGATCATCAAATTCCTGATAATAAAAAATCAGGAACCGGATGGGATACGGATAATAAGTTTTTCACCGTTTTTTGTAACAGAAGTAAGAACCGGGATATGCTTTTTGCGAAGCTGATGCACGACCGGGTAAATAGAAAACATATCTCCATCGACATAGACAGCTTCCGGTTTCGTTTTCAGCAGATCTTTTACCAGATCTTTGATATATTTTTTCCACTCTGTTTTTTTCATTTCTATTTCAGCATAAATTCCATTGATATCTAAAGCAGGGAGATCAGGCAGAGGTTTGTGGATAATTTTTACATGCGCGAGTTCTGGCAGTTTCATTAAAAGTGTGTCTGTACGGAGTGGACAGTGATTCGTGTTTCCCCATTTCCATGCCATCCAGAAAGAGCGTTGTTTCCCAGTGCGTGCGTTCCAGTTCGAGTTCTATCGGGCGGCCGTTCCATGAAAGTAGCTGTAGTCATCAAAAAGCCGCCCTTGTGACAGAAAGAAGCACTCGAAAGACCGGTTTCTTTCTGGAGTTCTTCATTTTCCAGACCGAGCCATTCAGATGGAAAACTGCATTTATAATTCAGGGAATATTCTTTTTTCTGAGGCTGGATACAGTAACCACCGCGGTTGGATGGAAAAATAACGAAAGCGATATCTGTTTCGGAAAGACGTTTCTGGCATGGAATGAATTCAGGAAGGACCAGAATACGGGAATCAGCTTCAGGATTTTGTACTTCGAGAATTTCTTCGATCCGCTTGTCAGCACGTTCATTTCCAAGGTAACGGGCAAATTTATTGTCAAGGATCATTCCGGCAACACTGACTGCACGGAAAAAGGCTTCATCGGTTCCGCCATCTTCGTCCCAGGAAGGATTGAAGCTTCCAATCAGTGAAGCCAGTTCATTTTTTTCACCGGTATTATCATTATTATCCAGTGGCTGGACAAAAGCTTCGTCAAACTTAGCAGCAAGCTCTTCCCCCAGGATTTCGGTACCAAGTTCTTCCCAGAGAAGGCCGAATGCCGCGTAAGGGATGCCATTTTCACGGATGCGGCTGTCTTTCTGGTGATGGTCATATCTGCCGCGCCCAATGTCGAATATGATGCCGTCAAAGTCTTCGGGTACTTTATTACCACGAAGGATTGTAATTTCCGGATTTAAATATAATAACAATGCAGAGGAAAATACATCATCTGCGTGGAATTTTCCACTATGTGTAAATGCGGAAGCATCTTTTAGGCGGATCTTTTTTAATAATTCATTCATCTTAATCTCTCCAAATAAAAATAGTTTTGCTAATGTAATAATGTATAAGCAGAAAAGGAAAATGTCAAGTGTGGAAAATAGTAGAATTCCGGGCTGTTTCGCAGAGAGGATGGGGAGTTTTGTCAGGATGTGATAATAATCCGGATCATAATGTGCCATCACGCTATGAAAAGATTTATGGATTTTTAGAACTCCCGGATACGCCGGAGGAAAAAGTGGGTTCTCTCCGGCATCCGGGGGAAAAGTCACATGGATATGCAGCTGAGGTGATCGTAAGCTATCTGGAAGAACAGCTTATCTGTCAAAAATAGATTCCAGGATTCTGACAAAGTGTTCCAGCCCTTCCTGATCTTCTTCATCAAAACGGGCGAGAACAGGGCTGTCGATATCCAGAACGCCAACGATTTCATTTCCTTTATGAAGCGGAATCACGATCTCGGAATTAGAGGCGCTGTCGCAGGCGATATGTCCCGGGAACTGGTGGACATCCTTTACCAGCATAACCTGATCGTTTGCCACAGCGGTTCCGCAGACACCTTTACCGATTTCAATTTCAATACAGGCAGGTTTGCCCTGGAAAGGACCAAGGACGAGCCTGCCTTCTCTCATCAGATAAAAACCAACCCAGTTGATGTTCAGAAGCGCATCACCGAGAAGGGCCGATGCATTTGCCAGATTTGAGATCTGGTGAGGGATTCCGTCAATCAGACCGCGGAGGCGGATTGAAAGCAGGGAATACAGTGGCTTTTTATCAACTGGCCATTCAAAATTCGAAGTATTCATAAAAAATCTCCTTAAATATTTCCGTTTAACACATCTTCCAATGTAATCTCGTAGAAGAAATCATGTACCATTCCATCAAATTTCTTCCACAAAGGAAGCGTAATGCACTGCTCTTCACGGCTGCAGACCTCGGCACCTGGAACCAGGCAGGCGACTGTAGCAAGATTGCCTTCCGCAAGTTCAAGAATCTCGCCGATAGTGTATTCAGAAGGTTCCCTAGTAAGCTGGTATCCGCCCCCTTTGCCACGGCGTCCTTTTAAGAGTTTCTTCTTTACAAGAATTTTCAGGACAATTTCCAGGTATTTTTCGGAAATTTCCTGGCGGATTGCGATCTCGTTAAGCGGAACATATTCTTCGTCCTTATGCTGGGCGAGATCAATCATCACGCGGAGTGCGTAACGTCCTTTTGTAGAAATCATAATTAGTTTTCCCCCATTTTTTTATATGTACAATAGCAGCACCAGAGAGTTTATGAACCCTGGTGCTTTTTTACCTATTATACCGTAGGGTTATATGTGTTTCAAGAAAAAAACAAAAAAATAAAATAACCTATTGACTTAGTAGGTAATAGATGGTATTATACCAACTAAATTGATAGGAAATAAAGGTTATACAAAATAACAAGTACTGATAAATATGAACGGAGGAAGAAATAATGGCAGAATTTGATTATGAAGTAGTAAATGGAAGAAAGATCCGTGTACGTCCGCAGGAAGTTGTATCGGAGATAGATGAGAATGGATATTTTGTCCGCCAGCCAAATCATTTTACAGAAGGATTTGGAGAAGGCAAAAATCCGGTAGAAAAAGGCAGATACCATCTGGTATGGGCAAAGCTTTGCCACTGGTCTAACAGAGCTTCGATCGTAAGAGAACTTCTTGGACTGGAAGATGCAATCAGTGTCAACATGGTTGATCATGCAAAGCATGAGAAGAATCTTGGATGGGAATTCGTATACGACAAAGATCATATCGATCCGGTCCTTGGAATCCAGTTCTTAAGTGAAGCTTATTACAAAGCAGATGATGATTACACAGGAAGAACAACGGTACCGGCTTTGATCGATACAAAGACAGGAAAAGTTGTAAATAACGATTACACCTGGCTTACCAATTATTTTGAAGTAGATTTTAAACCGTTCCACAAAAAAGGAGCACCGGATCTTTATCCGGAAGAACTCAGAAAAGATATCGATGAGATGAATGACTGGCTCTTTGATAACATTAATAATGGAGTTTATAAAGCAACCTTTGCAAGATCAAAGGAAGCTTACTGGGATGCCTATAATTCTTTTTATGCAGCAATGGATATTCTGGAAAAACGTCTGGAAAATCAGAGATTTCTCTTTGGAGATTATGTGACAGACAGTGATGTGAGACTGTATGTGACACTGGCGAGACTGGATATTCGTTACACCTGGCAGCTTGGACATACCAAACACCGCCTGATCGATTATCCGAATCTGTGGGGATATGCAAGAGACCTGTATCAGATTCCGGCATTCAGAAACAACACCTACTTTAAGGATTTCGCAAATCCAAATAACAAGAAGGTCGGCGCATTATTTTTTGAATCTTTCAATGCAAGATTTCTGGATGAGATCAATTTTGATGCATACTGGGGTGCACCGCATGACCGTGCACATTTAAGCAGCGATCCGGGCAATAAATTTAAGGCAGAAGAACAGTAGGAGGAACGAATTATGGCAGATTTTGAATATGTAGATGTAAATGGAAGACAGATCAGAGTAAGACCGAGAGAAACCGCACAGGAAATTGATGAATATGGAAATTTCCATCGTCAGCCAAACCGCTTCACGGAAGGTTTTGGAGAAGGGAAAAATCCGGTAGAAAAAGACAGATATATTCTTTTCTGGGCAAAAGGATGCAACTGGTCCAATCGGGCAGCGATCGCAAGAGAGCTTCTCGGACTTGAGGATGCAGTGAAAGTTGAGATCGTAGACTGGACAGACCGGGAAGAGAATCTTGGATGGGAATTTGTAAATTCCACGGATCATATCAATCCGGAAACGGGCGCACAGTTCTTAAGTGAGCTTTACTACAATGCGGATGAAGAATACACAGGACGTACAACCGTTCCGGCATTTGTAGATTATAAGACAAAGAAAGTGGTAAATAATGATTACCACTGGCTTACAAATCATCTGGAAACAGCGTTCAGGCCGTTCCACAAAAAGGGAGCGCCGGATCTTTACCCGGAAGAATTAAGACCGGAGATCGATAAGCTGAACAAATGGCTTTTTGAAAATGTAAACAACGCTGTTTATCGAGCGCAGTTCGCTGAATCCTTACAGGCATTTGCCGATGGATATGAGACATTTTTCGCAGGGCTTGATGCAATGGAGGAAAGACTTGCAGACAAGAGATTCTTATTCGGAGATTATGTGACAGACAGTGATATCCGTCTTTATACAACCATCGCAAGACTGGATGTGTCTTATTCAAGAAATATCGGACCTTGCAAACACCGTCTGGTAGATTACCCGAATCTGTGGGGATATGCAAGAGATCTGTATCAGATCCCGGCATTCAGACATAACACATATTTTAAGGATTTTGCGGCATCTGTCGATCTGAATGAAGCAGATGAAGAGTATTGGGAAAATACATACTATGATATCGTGGTGCAGGAAACAGACTGGGATACTATCTGGAAGACACCGACAGGAAGAGAATCTCTCAGTAAAGATCCGGCACACAAATTTAAAGCAGAAAAATAACAGACGAAAGACGAGGAAAAATATTATGAAAAAGTTGGCAAGCATTTTAGCAGTTACACTGGCAGCAGGAGTCCTGGCTACAGGATGCGGATCTTCTTCAGGAAGCGCTTCAAAGGACAGCTCTTCAGACAGTGGAAAGACAGTAATCAAAGCAGCAACCGGAGCAAACGCAAAACCATATGTCTATGTAGGCGATGATGACAAGCCGGCAGGATACGATGTGGATATACTGAATGCAGTTTTTAATAAACTTCCGGATTATGAACTGGAATACGAAGTGACTGATTTTGGATCTGTACTTTCCGGACTGAACAGTGGAAATTATCAGATCGGAGTCAACAACTTCTCTTACAACGAAGACCGTGGAGCAAGTTATCTTTACTCTTATCCATATGACAAGATCAGCTATGTATTCGTAACAGAGAAAGGTGGAAAAGAGATCAAATCATTTGAAGATGCAGCAGGACTTTCTTTTGAAGGTGGTACAGGAATCAGCGTATCCAATGCAATAGAAGCATGGAATGAAAAGAATCCGGATAAAGCGATCAATATTACTTACTCGGATGCAGATACATCTGTATTTTTACAGCATGTAGCAGACGGATCGCAGGATTTTACGATCATCGATCTGGCAATGTACAACTCTTACATGGAAGAATTTAACTATGATGTGCAGAAAAATGATATTCCGGAAGATGAAGCAAAAATGATTGCAGAAAACTCTTATGCATATTATATTTTCCCACAGGATCAGAAAGATTTAAGAGAACAGGTAGACAAAGCGCTGAAGGAGCTGAAGGAAGACGGAACCCTGACTGAGATCAGTAAAAAATGGTATGGTCAGGATGCCGCACCGGAGGATGATAAGTTCGAGGAGACGATTAACTAATGGGTAAATTATTTGATGGAAAACTGGTATTTACACAGATACCGCTACTTTTAAAATATCTTCCGGTCACAATGGAACTGGCTGTCACGGCAATGATCGCCAGTCTCATCCTGGGACTGCTCCTTGCACTTGTGAAGATTAAAAAGGTACCGGTACTGAAACAGCTGGTAAGTATCTATATCTCGGTTATCCGCGGAACGCCGATCCTGGTTCAGTTATATGTGACTTATTTCGGTATTCCGATGCTCCTGAAATATATCAATTTTAAATGTGGAACCAACTACAATGTCAATGGAGTCGCACCAATCGTATATGCATTCGTTGCTCTGGCACTCAATGAATCTGCATTTAACGCAGAGATCATCCGTGCCTCCCTTGAATCAGTAGATAAAGGACAGGTTGAGGCAGCAAGCGCTTTAGGAATGAATTATTTCCAGGCATTGATAAGGATCATCCTTCCGGAGGCAATCGTGGTAGCACTCCCATCCCTTGGAAATGCATTTATCGGACTGATCAAAGGAACTTCTCTTGCATTTGTCTGTTCCGTAGTGGAGATGACCGCAGAAGGAAAGATTCTTGCGGGAAGAAATTACCGTTATTTTGAAGTGTATATCTCACTGGCAATTATTTACTGGGTAATTACTTTCGTACTTGAGAGAGTGATCAGCTATCTTGAGAAGAAGCTCCGGATACCGGAAGATGCACCGGCACTTTTAGATATCAGAGATACAGAGGTGGAATAAGGTATGATCGAAATCAAAAATATATCAAAAACATTTAAAAATAATAAGGTTCTTGATGGGATCGACCTTACCATCAATCAGGGAGATGTCGTAGCGATCATCGGACCTTCTGGAACAGGAAAATCCACATTTTTAAGATGTGTGGACAGACTGGAAAAACCGGAAACCGGAACCATAACGATTGACGGTGAGACACAGGATCTTGCACATATTCATGGCAAAGATCTGACAGAGCTTCGGAAAAAGTGAAGTGCGCAAAAAGCGCCTGCATTTCGGCTTGGTTTTTCAGAATTTCAATCTTTTTTCAAAGAAGACAGCACTTCAGAATGTAATGGAGGGGCTGATCGTGGTAAAGAAGATGAAAAAAGAGGAAGCAGAAAGGATTGCGAGAGAGCAGCTTAAAAATGTAGGTCTTCTGGATCACGCAAACCATTATCCGAGACATATGTCAGGTGGTCAGCAGCAGAGGGTTGCAATCGCAAGAGCACTTGCGATGGAGCCAAAGCTTTTACTTCTGGATGAGCCGACATCTGCACTGGATCCGGAGCTTGTCGGAGAAGTTCTGGATACGATCAAAAAAGCGGCAAATGAAGGATATACAATGCTTCTGGTGTCCCATGAGATGAGCTTTGTACGAAACGTTGCAACCAGAGTGATCTTCCTGGACGGAGGAAAGATCCTGGAAGACGGAACGCCGAGAGAAGTGTTTGGAAATCCAAAGAACGAACGTGTCAAAGAGTTCTTTACAAAGATCAACCGGATGGAAGAACCGGATTATTCAATTTAAGAGAAAAACAAAATCGGCTGAGGGATCAGTCGATTTTTTCCAACAGGATAAAAGAAGGGAGCGAAAGCAATGAGTATCAGACTGGTGACAGACAAGGAAAATGTAGATTATCAGGCAGTGGCAGATATTTTAGACCATTTTGGACTGAGTCATTTTGATGCCGCTACAGAAGAAAAAATATTTAAGAACAGCTATGCGACGGCATTTATTTACGATGGAGACCAGGTAGTTGGCTGTGCGAGGGCAATTTCCGATGGCGTGTGTCAGGCTGCAATCTACAATGTGGCACTTCTGGAAGAAGGCTATCGTTTTGGTGACAACGATTATGAGAGAAAATACATCGACAGAATGGGTAAATAAAGAAGTAGACAGTGAATCTGATGTGCGTCTTTATGTGACACTGGTACGATTTGACTGTGCATATTATCCGGTATTTCGTCTGAATAAAAAGCTTCTCCGCGATTATCCGAATCTGTGGGCATATGCAAGAGATTTGTATCAGACACCGGGATTTGGCGACACAACGAATTTTGCGGCGATCAAGAAGCATTATCATATCGATTGCTGCCCGTCCAATGAATTTGCAATCGTGCCAAATGGACCGGATGAAACCTTATGGATGACACCACACGGAAGAGAAAAATTATCTGGAAAATAAAGAAAGCGGGGAATGAATGATGAAAGCAATCAGAGTGACAGAAGAATGGCAGAGAGCCGGCGTACACTATGTGCGGACACAGGCAATGTGCCTGGGGTTTCAGATTCCGCTGGAGAGAGAATTCGCGGATGATACACCGGAAGATGAATATATTCTGGTGATGGACGGAATTTATCCGGTATCTACCTGCAGGCTGCATTATCTGGATGAACATACCGGAAAAATTGAGCGCGTGGCAACACTGGAATCCTATAGGGGAAAACATTACGGACAGGCAGGGATCATTGAGGCGGAAAACTGGATGCGCGAAAAAGGTGTGACAAAAATCTATATCAATTCCAGAAAAGCGGCACTTGGATTCTATGAAAAGCTCGGCTATACCGCAGATTTTTCACAGGTAAGCGGCTCCGGAGAGTTTGAATGTGTGATGACGGAGAAAGAACTTGCGTAAATTTATGAAAAGAAAACTGGATTTTGGCAGAAAGATATTGTACAGTAAATAGCGACATTGATTATAGAAACAGGAGAGATAGACAAGAATGAAGTACGGAATTGATACACGATGTCAGCATTTGGCTGACGATAATAAGGATGAAATATATGGGGCGATCAGTTATCCAATCTATCAGTCTGCAACATTTGCAAGAGACAGAGTAGGCGGAGGAAGTGGTTATGACTATTCCAGATTACAGAATCCGACGAGAGAACATCTTGAGAAGATCGTAGCATCGTTGGAAGAAGGGATCGATGCACTGGCATTTTCGACAGGAATGGCAGCAATCACAGCTCTGATGGAGATTTTCAAACCGGGCGATCACATCATCATTGATGAGGATCTTTATGGAGGAAGCGTCCGTCTGTTTCACAGCATCAATGTGAAAAATGGACTGACATTTACCAGCGTGGATTTAAGCAGTGTGGATGTAGAGGATTATATCCAGGATAACACAAAAGCAATTTATGCAGAGACACCGACCAATCCGATGATGCGTGTATCCGATCTGGAAGAGCTTGCAAAGAAAGCAAAAAAACATGATCTTCTTCTGATCGTGGACAATACCTTTTTATCACCATATTTCCAGAATCCGCTGAAGCTTGGTGCTGACATTGTTGTGCATAGCGGGACAAAATATCTGGGTGGACATAATGACACACTTGCAGGTTTTCTGATAACAAACCGCGAGGACATTCAGGAACAGCTTCGTTTTATCATCAAGACGACAGGAGCAACCCTTGCACCGATGGACAGCTGGCTGATCCTCAGAGGGATCAAGACGCTTGGAGTCCGTATGGAGAGGGCACAGGAAAATGCACTGAAGATCGCACATTTTCTGGAGAAGCAGGAGTATGTGACAAGGGTGCTTTATCCGGGGCTTGAATCACATCCGGGTTACGAACTGATGAAAAAGCAGGCAAGAGGATTTGGTTCGATCCTGACCTTTGAAGTAGATTCCAAAGAGAGAGCATATCACATTCTGGAAAATGTAAAACTGATCCAGTTTGCGGAAAGCCTAGGAGGAACTGAGACTCTGATCACTTATCCGATCACCCAGACGCATGCGGATCTTTCCAAAGAAGAGCTTGACCGGAACGGAATTACAGACAGGATTCTGAGATTATCTGTTGGAATTGAGGGAGCAGAGGATCTGATCGCAGATCTGGAAGCTGTATTAAAGTAAATCAAATAGAATTGTGTATAAAGCGGAAGATATCTGTGACCGAAGGTGTATTAGCGGACAGATAGCCGGCAGATGGAATATGACCGTGCAGATAAGGAAGTGGCAGAAATGAGTAAAATAAAGGTAAATGAACAGCGGGCAGTCGATGAATTTCAGGAACTGACTGCGATCGATGCACCAAGCTTTGGGGAGCGTCAGATGGCAGACCGGCTGATCGTGAAATTAAAAGAACTTGGTTTTGAAGTAGAGGAAGACAATGCCGGAGAACATTTCGGAGGAAATGCCGGAAACTTATATGCATATCTTCCGGGAGATCTTCCGGGAGATCCGGTCCTTTTGTCCGGCCATATGGATACGGTTGAGCCGTCCAAAGGCAAGAAAGGGATCATCGGAGAAGACGGTGTGATCCGTTCCGCAGGAAAAGCAGTTCTTGGAGCTGATGATGTGGCAGGACTTGTGGAGATTCTGGAAGGAATCCGCAGTGTAAAAGAAGCGGGAGGACCACACCGGGATATCGAGATTCTTTTTGCAATTGCAGAAGAGTTTTATATCAAGGGCAGCAGCGTATTTGATTTTTCAAAGGTTCGTGCAAAAGAAGCGTATGTACTGGATATCAGCGGACCGGTTGGAAGCGCGGCATATAAAGCACCGTCTCTGATTTCTTATCAGGTGGTAGTAACCGGGAAGGCATCCCACGCCGGATTTGATCCGGAGCACGGCATTCATGCGATCGCTATTGCATCCGAAGCGATCATGCAGATCAGTCAGGGACATGTGGATGAAGAGACAACCTGCAATATCGGATTGATCGAAGGTGGGAGCGGAACGAACATTGTTCCGGAAAAATGTATTGTAAAGGGAGAAATCCGGAGCTATTCTCATGAAAAAGCGACTCATTGTGTAGAAGAAGTGGGAAATACCTTCAAAAAGGTGGCTGAAAAACATGGAGCTGAATCAGAACTTACCTGCGAAGTTCATCTGATCGCTTATGAGACAGCAAAAGACAGTGTGCCGGTAAAACGGTTTGAAAGAGTAAGCAAAAAGCTGGGACTTGCAGGAAATCTTGTAGAGACATTTGGCGGAAGTGACAACAACAGCTTTGCGAAGAACGGGATTCCTGGACTGGTGCTGTCAAATGGAATGTACCAGGCACATTCGGTAAATGAATATACGACAATCAAAGATCTTGTGACAGGAGCAGAACTGATCGCCGGGCTGATCACCGATGAGCAGTAGTGGATGTTATTATACAGAAAAGACGCCAAAAGCGTCTTTTTTATATTGATAGAAGAAAAACAGATAAAACATATTGAAATTAAATGTTTTTAAAATAATTCCCTATTAACCTATTGACAAAGTAGGTAAAAGTGGATATAATGCAACTATCAAATTTGAAAGATCACTATAGAGATCACGATACATCAGACAGTAGAAAAGAGAGGTAGAAAAATATGAGCGATTATAAATTTGAAACACTTCAGCTTCACGTAGGACAGGAAGAACCAGATCCGGCATCTGATGCCAGAGCAGTACCGATTTACCAGACAACATCTTATGTATTTAAGAACTCTGCACATGCAGCAGCAAGATTCGGACTTGCAGATGCAGGTAACATTTACGGACGTCTGACAAACTCTACACAGGACGTATTTGAAAAGAGAATCGCAGCACTTGAAGGTGGTGTGGCAGCTCTTGCAACAGCATCCGGAGCAGCTGCAATTACATATACCATCGAAGCACTTGCAGCAGATGGCGGACATATCGTAGCGCAGAAGACAATCTACGGTGGAAGCTTCAACCTTCTTGAACACACACTGACACATTACGGAATCACAACTACATTTGTAGATGCACATAACTTGAAAGAAGTAGAAGATGCAATTCAGGATAACACAAGAGCCATCTATCTTGAAACTCTTGGTAATCCGAACAGTGATATCCCGGATATCGATGCAATCGCTGAAATTGCACACAAGCATGGACTTCCGCTTGTAATCGACAACACATTCGGAACACCATATTTGATCCGTCCGATCGAACACGGAGCAGACATCGTTGTACATTCTGCTACCAAATTCATCGGTGGACACGGAACAACTCTTGGTGGAATCATCGTAGATTCCGGTAAATTTGACTGGAAAGCAAGTGGAAAATACCCGGCAATCGCAGATGCAAACCCAAGCTACCACGGAGTATCTTTCGTAGATGCAGCAGGTCCGGCAGCATTTGTAACTTACATCCGTGCAATCCTTCTTCGTGATATGGGAGCAACAATTTCTCCATTTAACGCATTCCTTCTGCTGCAGGGAACAGAGACACTGTCACTTAGAATTGACCGTCATGTAGAAAATACAAAGAAAGTAGTAGAATACCTCTCTAATCATCCAATGGTAGAGCATGTGAACCATCCGTCACTGCCGAATCATCCGGATCATGCACTTTATGAAAAATATTTCCCGAATGGTGGAGCATCTATCTTCACATTCGAGATCAAAGGCGGACAGGAAGAAGCTCACAAGTTCATCGACAACCTGAAGATCTTTTCGCTGCTTGCAAATGTTGCGGATGTTAAGAGCCTTGTTATCCATCCGGCAACAACAACACATTCTCAGCTGACAGAAGAAGAACTGCTTGATCAGGGAATCAAACCGAACACAATCCGTCTTTCTATCGGTACAGAACATATCGATGATATCATCGCAGATCTTGAAGGTGGATTTGCAGCGGTTCAGGGCAAATAAATATTATACATACAGGAATTTTGGACGGAGGTTTTTCGAAACCTTCGTCTTTTTCGATGTGCACAGAAAATTTTAAGGAGAAAACACTATGACAAAGGCACAGATCAGAAAAAATGCTTTTCTGAAATCCATTCCGATCATGTGCAGCTACATTTTCGTAAGCATGGCATATGGGATTATGATGGAAAATGCCGGATTTGGCTGGTACTATTCACTGTTTGTCAGTCTTGCATTTCCGAAAGGAATTGCGGCAGTCAGGAGTGTTGAAAATGCTGTGCGATAAGCGGAAATCCGGTATTTTCGGATGGATCTCCCTTTGACCAGATGAACAGATTATGCTATGATATGTACCGATACACGCGTATTTTTTATTTGACAACAATCCAGATGGAACTTTCTGTTCAATAAAGAGGATTATGTGTCAGGATACATTCTTTTTACAAGGAGAAAATCAATGAGTATAGATATTACGATCGAGGAAATGGAAACGCTTCCTGCAGAGTCCTACGAGCTTTTTGATATCCGTGGCGAGATTGAGCGCGCCCATGGAATCCTGCCGAATTCAGTGGCAAGCTCAGCAGATGTACTGATGGAGAATCCGCCGGAAGATAAGGAAAAGAAGATCATTATCTGCTGCAGCAGAGGACAGATCAGCAGGGATATCGCAGAAGAACTGCAGGAGCAGGGATATGAAGCATACAGCCTGAAGGGCGGTTATGTTGGATGGCTGATGGCAGATATGAAGAAAAAGGAAGCAGATGATGTCTGTGAACATGTGGAGCTTAGTATCCGCAAGAAGTTCAAAAAGAAGATATGGTCCAAATTTACAAAAGCTGTCAGAGAATATGAACTGGTCAAAGAAGGTGACCGGATCGCAGTATGCATTTCCGGTGGAAAAGATTCAATGCTGATGGCAAAGCTTTTCCAGGAATTAAAGCGTCACAACAAATTTAACTTTGAAGTAAAGTTCCTGGTGATGGATCCGGGATACAGTCCGGAGAACCGGAAGGTCATTGAAGAAAATGCAAGGAAGATGAAGATTCCGATCCAGATCTTTGAATCCAATATTTTTGAATCGGTATTTGAGATCGAAAAATCACCGTGTTATATCTGTGCAAGGATGAGACGTGGATATCTTTATAATTTTGCACAGCAGATGGGCTGCAACAAAATCGCACTGGGACATCATTATGATGATGTGATTGAGACGATCCTGATGGGAATGCTTTATTCCGCACAGTTTCAGACGATGATGCCGAAGCTGCATAGTACAAATTTTGAGGGAATGGAACTGATCCGTCCATTGTATCTCGTCCGGGAAGATGCCATCAAGGCATGGAGAGATTATAATGATCTGCATTTCATTCAGTGTGCATGTAAATTTACAGATACCTGTACGACATGTAATAATGAAGAAAATCAGTCCAAGAGGATGGAGACAAAAGAATTGATCGCAAGACTGAAAAAAGTGAATCCATATGTAGAGGGAAATATTTTCAAGAGTGTGGAGAACGTGAATCTGGATACGATCGTAGCGTATAAGCAAAAGGGAGTGAAACACCATTTCCTGGATGAATATGATCGGTAGAAAAAGTGGATTATAAAAGAATGAAAAGAGCTGTGAAGAGGGAGCATATCACGATTAAAGCGACAGCCCCGTTTTATTTTCTCTTCCCCTCCCCCTCCAACAGCCATTTCCAGACAGGAACAACATCGATTTCAATACCATCGCAATTCAAAGTGGCTTCCTCGCTATTGGTTATAAGAATACATTTTGAATCAGGTATGAAATTATTTAGCTTAACAAATGCCCGGGTTTCGCGTTCTTTGGTATCGATATTATCAAGAACCTGCATACTGACCTGGATCGCAAGTTTCTCTGATGGAACATAGAAGTCTATTTCAACATTATTTTCAAAGAAATATACATTTTCAGTACCGTAGCGTCTGATCAGTTCGATGGCGACAAGATTTTCCAGTTGGGCAGATTTACAGTCTAGTAACATAAGTCCAAGAAGTCCTGTATCCATGAAATAATATTTGGGAGAAGTCTCTTTTTCTACCAGTTTTGCAGCATAGTTTTGCAGAGTAAAAAGTAAATAGGAGTCTGTCATGTAGCCAACATAATTGATTACAGTTTGTTTGCCAATAGATGTTCCTGTACTTTTTAATATATTAGTCAGTCTACTGAAAGATAAAGGTTTCGTAATAGATTCGGCAATCTTTTTTAAAATCAATCTCACAGCAAAGTCATTGGTAATTTTATTTCTTGTTATGATATCACCAAGATATACGGTCTGGTAGATGCTATTCAAAAAAATCCTTTTGTTATTTATTTCCGTTAATTCAGGGAAAGCTCCATATGTTACATATTGGTTATATTGGTTTTGCACATCAGCTTTATCTTTGGTGCTGATTACATCCAGATAATTCTTTTTCATATGATTGGCAATCAGGTATTCTGAGAAAGAATATGGATAAATATTCATAATAACAAAACGCCCACCTAAAGTGGAAGCTATTTCGCTGCTTAGCATTTTACTATTACTGCCGGTAATATTGATTCGATACTTCATATCTGCAATTCTGCGAACGAACTT
>ERZ835980.2461-NODE-2461-length-16699-cov-4.594569_pt1 | contig 16699 bp, 16 predicted proteins | sample MGYA00519943_ERZ835980 | MGnify/ENA primary metagenome ERZ835980 (study PRJEB31850, sample SAMEA3708791) | human gut metagenome | biome: human gut; feature: human-associated habitat; material: faeces | place: China | collected 2014 ... | reverse complement strand
ATAATTGTTTTTTTCATAATCGCCCTCATTTTCTGCATGAAATCATGCTATTATTTTTATCTATTAAACTACACTTTACTACAATTTGCAACCTCAAGTTCAGCCTATGAACATATTCAGACACAGAAATCATACTTGCATCATTTTGTGAGCGAATATGTTTCAGGCACCGAGCGCCAAACTATGGAGCAAAGCTAGTCATGAAATGACGCAAAAGCGTGCTATGATGCGGCTCCAACGAATAATGCTGGCTGACGCGCTGCGCATCCGCTACGCAATATTGATCACCGGAGATACATTGCTCCTGTCTGCCACCATCATCCGGAAGTCTTCCGCCCGGTAAGGGTTCTCTCGCATGGTGATTTCCATCCGGACCGCTTCATAGGCCAGCTCCGGAAGATTATTCTCCTTGCTGAGATGCCCGAGCACGAAGCGTGTGGTGCCCGATTCGATGAGCTTCACCGCCGTGTCGGAGCAGCAGACGTTGGACAGATGCCCCACGTCGGAGAGAATGCGCTGCTTCAATATATAAGGATAGGGGCCGTTTTGCAGCATACCGACGTCGTGATTTGACTCGAGCAGTATCAGGTCGCTGCCGCTGACGGCGTCCATTATCGTCGGCGTCATTTTGCCGATATCCGTCGCAACGGCAATGCGCTTTGAGTCGGGCGTTACCACGGTGTAGCCCGTGCTTTCACGGCTGTCGTGCGGAGTCCTGAACGGCCTGACGTACATTCCCGCCGCTTCTGTTCCCTCGGGCGAGGCGATATCGTAATCCATGCCCGCTTTCAGTGCGCCTGCGGCTTCCATGCCCTCAAGAGTCCCCGCGGAGGCGTAGACCTTTATCCCGTAGCGTGAAGCGAATACCCGCACGCCGCTGATATGGTCGGTGTGCTCGTGGGTGACGAATATCGCTTCGATCGACGACGGCTCGACCCCGATATCGCGCAGAGCCGCCTCGGCTCGCTTTGCGCTCACGCCGATATCGACCAGGATACCGCCGTGCGGAGTGCCTATATAGGTGCAGTTGCCGCTGCTGGAGGAGTAGAGAGAGCAGAATCTTGCCATATGTACCTCGTAAATAAGGGCTGTTCCGTAAAGGAATCAGCCCTTTTGGATTTTTTATTTACCGTCGTTTGCTTTACGGCTTCGGCGGCGCTTAAAAATAATTATCATTAATTTATATATCTCAGCCTGCGCTGGAGAGGCTGTCCGGCTCGGGGCAGCGCACACGCTTGATGTCCGCGCCGAGGCCGCTGAATTTCTCAACGACGTCCTCGTACCCTCTGTCTATGTGGAGGATATCCTCGACCTCGGTCGTGCCCTTGGCGCAAAGACCAGCTATCAGCATGGCTGCGCCCGCTCTGAGGTCGTCCGCCCTGACAGGTGCGCCCTTGAGCTGCTCAACGCCCTGCACGACCGCAAGCTGACCGTCAACGCTTATCGAGGCGCCCATTCTGTTGAGCTGCTCGGCGTAGCGGAAGCGGTTTGACCATATGCTCTCGGAGATGATGCTCGTGCCGTCGGCAAGCGCGAGGAGCACCGCCATCTGAGGCTGCATATCGGTCGGGAAGCCGGGGTGCGGCATGGTCTTGATATTACATTTGCCGGGTCTGTGGTCGAGCGAAACACGCACGGCGTCGTCAAATTCCTCGATGACTGCGCCGCACTCTATGAGCTTTGTGGATATGGATTCAAGATGCTTCGGAATGACGTTCTTTATCAGCACGTCGCCCTTTGTGGCGGCGGCGGCGACCATATAGGTGCCCGCCTCTATCTGATCGGGGATTATCGAATAGGTGCAGCCGTGGAGCTTGTCCACGCCCCTGATCTTGATAACGTCCGTGCCTGCGCCTCTGACATCGGCGCCCATGGAGTTGAGGAAGTTTGCAAGATCGACTATATGCGGCTCCTTTGCGGCGTTCTCAATGACGGTCAGCCCGCTTGCCCTGACGGCGGCGAGCATGATGTTGACCGTTGCGCCCACGGAGACCATGTCGAGATACACGGGCGAGCCTGTGAGCCTCTCGGCAGTCGCCTCAACAATAGCGTTATCCTCTATCGACACAGTTGCGCCGAGCAGCTCAAAGCCCTTGATATGCTGGTCGATGGGCCTCGGGCCGAGGTAACAGCCGCCGGGCATGGCGACCTTCGCCCTGCCGAATCTGCCGAGCAGAGCGCCGATGAAGTAATACGAAGCCCTGAGGTGCTTTGTCATATCGTGGGAAATGACATATGAGTTGACCCTGCGGGCGTCTATCTCTATAGAATTTTTGTTGATGAGCTTGACCCCCGCGCCGATGGCACGCAGAGTTTTCATCATATAATTAACGTCGCTGATTGAAACGGGGAGATTCTCTATTACGCAGACATCCTGCGAAAGAACGGCGGCGGGGATTATTGCGAGGGCGGCGTTCTTGGCGCCGCTGATGGTGACCTCGCCGTGCAGGGGAGTACCGCCGTTGATAACTATTTTCTCCAAGAGCTTTCCTTCTTTCGTTCCGATGAGAATATATATAATAAATGTTACTGATAATCGTCACACGCAGTACATTATATCACTGTTTTCACGTTTTGAAAAGAGCAAAACGCAAAAAATATGTTATTTTTTTGCCTGCGGGCGGTCAAAATTCCTCTTTTTTCGGATTTTTGCGCTTTCGGGCGTTTGACCGCATATATAGTATGTGTTTTTTTGAAGCCCATATATGATGTAAATTCTTTTTTACATGACAGAAATAAGTGCCCGATCGGGAGGATGAAAATGCGCCAAAAACGCCTTAGTAACTTTTGACAAAAGGCATATATACTTGCGGCGGTGCGAGGCTGATTTTGAGGTAATAATTCACAAATTTATGAATGCTTTTTTGATAAAAAGAGCAAAAAACCGAGCCGTTCAGCTCGGCGGCAATATATTCTTTTGACAGCCCCGTCTTTTGTCTCTTTTGGTAAAAATCAATAAAATCCACGTAAAATTCATAATAAATTCAAAAAATTTTTGAAAAAAACTGCGGATATCTATTGCAAAATGGTGCGTTCTTGTGTAAAATGTATATGTCCCGATGGTCATTTTGTCTAAATTCACAATGTAGTAAAAACTAATCGAATGAGGGGTATTACTATGTCAAACAGAATTTTTCAGGGTCTTGTTCATCAGATGCGTGACGCAGTCGGCAGGACTCTGGGCGTGATTGACGAAACCGGAACGATCATTGCCTGCAGCGAGCTGAGCAAGATCGGTGAGGTCATTTCGACCGCCGCAGACGTGTTTTCGGATAACGAGCTCCACTATATCAACGGCTGCACCTTCTGCAACTTCGGCTCCCATATCCAGACCGAGTACGCTGTATTCGTTGAGGGGACGGACGAGCTTGCGGGCAGATTTGCGGCTGTCTGCTGCGTCTCGCTCGAGAACCTCAAGCAGTATTATGAGGAGAAGTTCGACAGGGGCAACTTCATAAAGAATGTTATCCTTGATAATATCCTTCCCGGCGATATCTATCTCAAGTCGAGGGAGCTGCGCTTCAATTCGGAGGCTACGAGGGTAGTCCTGCTCATCAGGATAACCGACCACAATGACGCCGCCGTATTCGACGCCGTGCAGAATCTCTTCCCCGACAAGACCAAGGACTTCGTTATCAACATCAACGAGCATGACATTGCAATAGTTAAGGAAGTTAAAAATAATATCGAGCCGAAGGATCTTGAGAAGCTCGCGCGCTCCATCTCTGATTCGCTGAGCACCGAGCTTTACACTCATGTGCTTGTCGGCATAGGCACCACCATCGAGGGGATAAAGGATCTTGCCCGCTCCTTCAAAGAGGCTCAGATAGCCCTTGAGGTCGGCAAGGTATTCGACACCGAGAAGACCATCGTCAGCTATGACAATCTCGGCATTGCACGCCTCATCTATCAGCTGCCCACCACTCTGTGCGATATGTTCCTCAGAGAGGTGTTCAAGAGAGGCTCCATCGAGAGCCTTGACCACGAGACTCTTTTCACCATCCAGCGTTTCTTTGAGAATAACCTCAACGTCTCCGAGACCTCGAGGAAGCTCTTTGTCCACAGAAACACTCTTGTCTACAGACTTGAGAAGATAAAGAAGCTCACCGGCCTCGACCTGAGGGAATTCGACGACGCCATCGTGTTTAAGGTAGCGCTCATGGTCAAGAAGTATCTTGACGCAAAGCCGGTCAAGTATTGATTTTCGGCGCAACGCAAGTCATATTGCTCTCACAACTGTTAAGGATATGATACTGTGATTGAATTTAACAATGTTTCCAAAAAATACGACAACGGCACCGCTGCGCTCAAGGATATCAACATAAAGATTGAGAAGGGCGAGTTCGTATTCGTTGTTGGCTCCTCGGGCGCAGGCAAGAGCACCTTCCTGAAGCTCATGATGCGTGAGGAGGTCCCGTCCTCGGGCACTATCACCGTGGACGGCACGGTGCTCAATACAATAAAGAAAAGGGATATCCCGAAATTCCGCCGCAAGCTCGGCATAGTCTTTCAGGATTTCCGTCTGATACCGAATATGACGGTGTTTGACAATGTGGCGTTCGCCATGCGCGTTATCGGCACCAAGGAGAAAAAGATCCGCAGGCGCGTGCCCTTTGTGCTGAGCCTCATGGGTCTTAACGGCAAGGCGAGGAACTATCCTCAGGAGCTTTCGGGCGGCGAGCAGCAGCGAGTTGCCCTCGCGAGGGCGCTTGCCAACAGCGCCGATATCATCATTGCTGACGAGCCGACGGGCAACGTCGACCCGCAGATGAGCTATGAGATAGTCGACTTGCTCATGCGCCTTAACGAGGCGGGCACGACCGTCATAATGGTCACCCATGAGCACAGCCTTGTGCGCTGCTTTGACAAGCGAGTCATCATCCTTGACCATGGCGCGGTCGTCTCCGACGGCGGCAGCCTCAGCAGGGAGGCGGCGACGGCGCATATCAACGCCGTGAGCGAGGTCACCAACGATTATGTTGTCCCCCCCGAGGAGGATTATTCCGCCTATGTGAGCACAATCCCCTCCGATTTTGCGGATGAAGCGAGCAGCGACGAAGTTTCAACGAGCGGAGGGAGCAACTGATGGGAAATTTAGGATATTTAACCAAAGAAGGCTTTCGCAACCTCCGGGTCAACAAGCTGATGACCGTAGCGTCGATAACCGTGCTTTTCAGCTGCCTTATGCTGGTGGGCATCGCCTTTATGATGCTCGTCAATATTGAGACCTTCATCGCCGGTATCGAGTCGGAGAACGTCATAATGGTCTATGTCGACGACGAGACCGACAGCTACGATTATATAAGGCTCGGCAACGAGCTGAGAGCCATAAATAATGTTGCAAGCGTCGATATGGTTGAGAAGGACGCCGCTTATGCGGAGATCCTTGCGGGTCTCGACGACGGGCTCAGGAATTATCTCCAGAGCACCGACGAGAACCCTCTGCCGGACGCTTACAAGGTCACAGTGGCCGACATGGACGGCTTTGAGAATGTGGTCTCCGAGATCAAAACTCTTCGCAACGTCTCGAGAGTGCATGAGAACAGCGTCCTTGCCCGCCAGCTCGCAGGGCTGCGGAATTCGGTCACATACATAAGCGGCGGCATCATCATTCTGCTGCTTGTGGTCTCGCTTTTCATTATATCAAATACCATCAAGGTGACAATGTTCAGCCGTCGCCTCGAGATAAGCATAATGAAGAGCGTCGGCGCCACCAATTCATTCATTCGCTGGCCCTTCATGGTGGAGGGCGTTGTGATAGGCATCATTGCGGGCTTGCTTGCCACGGGAGCGGTATGGGGTATTTATGAATTCGCTCTCGGCTCATTCTCGACGATGCTCTCATCCTTCGGCGATGTCAAAGAAGTCAGATTCCTCGATTATGCACCCTATTTGGTTGCGGCATTTGTCGGTATCGGCATTTTTACGGGCGTTTTCGGAAGTGCGACTTCGATCCGAAAATACTTGAAAGAAAGGAAGTTCGTTGAGCTTGAAGACTAAGAACAAACGCTTTATGCTCAAAAAGGCGCTTTGCATAATCGCGGCGCTCACCTGCGCCCTTTCTGCCGTGCTGCCCTATTCGCCGGTGGCCTCCGCCGAGCAGACGCTCGACGAGCTGCAGGATGAATACGACAAGATTGAGAAGCAGATACAGCAGAATGAGCAGAAATTGCAGGACGCTCAGCAGGGCATAGCCAATAACGAGAAAAAACTTGATAAACTCAATGATCAGATAGACGCCATCAATAAGCAGGCGGATCTCCTCCAGAAGCGCATCGACGTGCTCAACGGCGATATCAGCAGCTTACAGTCAAGCATCGATCTGACTCAGAACGACATCGACAGCATCAACGAGCAGATAGCCGAGATAAACTCTCAGATGGCTTCCGCCGAGGAGCTTATGCAGGATACCCGTGAGCTGCTGCTTGCAAGGATCAGGGAGAATTATATCGCGGGCGAGTCCTCGACTCTCGAGATACTGCTCTCCTCAAACGATCTCTCCACTTTCTTTGCGAGGAAAGAGCTTGTCACCCGTATGTCGGAGAACGACACGAAGCTGATAAACGAGCTTTCCGGCAAGATAACCGAGCTTGAGAAGCTCCAGAAGCAGCTCGCCGACAGCAAGGCGGAGCTTGAGGATAAGAAATCCCAGCTCGACTCCGAGATGGATACTCTCAACACCAGGCAGACCGACCTTGAGAGCAGCATGGAGGAGCAGAACGACAAAAAGAGCGCCGCTACCGATAAATATAAGCAGGTGCAGTCGATAATCAATCAGCTTGATAAGAACAGCGCCGCTTACAAGGCGGCGAACGCCAAACTCGAGAAAGAGCGTGAAGCTCTCGAAAAAGAGATCGACGATTACATTAAGCAGCACGGCTCGTCTCAGGGCGATACTCCGCCTGAGGAATATGAGAACGACGGCAGCGGCATGATGTGGCCCGTCAAGGGCGAGACCCGTATCACAGCGGGCTACCCCGCCTACAGCAACGGCAGCCCCCACTGGGGCATTGATATCGTCAAGGCGGACGGCAACACCAGGGGCCAGCCCTTCTATGCCGCTCAGGGCGGCGAGGTCATCATCGCCAAGAACGACGGCAACTGGAACAGCGGCTTCGGCAACTACTGCGTTGTCGACCACGGCGACGGTACCATGACCCTCTATGCCCACTCGGACGGCCTTGTCGTCTCCAAGGGTCAGACGGTCAAAAAGGGTCAGAAGCTCGGCATTATCGGCGCGACCGGCAATGTCACAGGCCCGCATCTTCATTTTGAGGTCAGGGTCAAGAATAAGGACGGCTCCGTCAGCAGAGTCAACCCGCTCGACTATGTTTCAAAACCGTAATATTTAAAAATCCAAAGGGACTGCTGAGTTCGGACTCGGCAGCCCCGATTCGGTTTATAAAGGAGGAGAACGGCAGTGAATAAAAAGATATCCATAGGTCTTTGCCTTTCCCTTATCATCGTCTCCATCACGGCGACCTTTGCCGTGACAATGGTGGTCTCAAAGCAGATATATAACGGTATTATCAGCAATATTTCGCAGCGCTCGCAGACCTATGAATCGGTCGACGAGATAAGCAAGATAATCTCAAACTATTTCTACGGCACCGTTGAGGACAGGAGCTATCTGAATTCCGCTCTTGTCGAGGGCTATGTCAACGGCCTCGGCGACCCGAACAGCGTCTATCTTGACGCCGAGGAATATGCCGAGTATACCGACACCCTCGAGGGCGGCATCACGGGCGTCGGAGTTGAGACCGCCTACGATTACGGCAGCGGCAGCTTCGTTATAACTCACGTCTATGAAGGCTCGCCCGCCGCGAAAGCGGGGCTTAAGGCTCACGACGTGGTGACGGCCATAGATAACACCACCGTCACGAGGGGTAATTATTCCGCTCTGAGCGAGAAGCTCTACGGCAGCCGCCTTTCCTCCGTCAAGGTCGAGTATGAGCGTGACGGCGAGACCAAGGTAGTCGAGCCGCTGCTCGGCTTCTCCATCCCGAGCGTTGTCGGCAATCTGAGCGGCAACGTCGGCTATGTCCGCATCACGGGCTTCTATAAAAATACCGCCGCCGAGTTCAAGGAGGCTGTCACAAAGCTCCGTGAGCAGGGGGCGGAGAGCATTATTTTCGATGTCAGGAATACCTCTAAGGGCAGCATTGATTATGCGGCTCAGGTCATTGACGTGATAGTGCCCGCAATATCCGATAATATCGCCGTTGCCAAGGATAAGAACGGCAACGTCTATAAAAACAAGGTCTATACCGCCGAGAACAGCAGCGTGACAATGCCCTTTGCCGTGCTCATCAATTCTTACACGGCGGGCCCCGCGGAGCTGTTTGCCTGCGACCTCAGGGATATCAGTCAGGCACAGATAATCGGCACTGTCAGCGCGGGCGTCGGCACGATGCAGGAGCTTTTTGCCCTTGAGGACGGCGGCGCGGTGCTGCTGACCGTGGCTCTCGTCGAGCCGAGGGGCGGCGAGCAGGCGGTCTACGACAAGGTCGGCATAACTCCGACGGTCGAGGTCACCCTTGCCACGGGCGACGACTCCAACCTTCTGCTGCTCACAGGGGAGCAGGATAATCAGCTCTCCACCGCGATGAATATGCTCGCGGCTTAAAGCTTCCGCCGCAGCTCGGCTACCCTGCCGAGGATAACGACGGGCAGCGAGGCAACCTCTTCACTTGAAAAAATAATAGGCTCATACGCCGAGTTTTCAGACACAAGCACGATGCTTGTGTCTTTTTTTATTACCTTTTTCACGACGGCGTCGTCTCCGTTGACGAGCACTACCGCGATCTCGCCGCTGTCAACGTCGGGCTGGCGGCGCACTATGACCGTGTCGCCCGGCTGAAAGAGGGGAGCCATGCTGTCGCCGCTCACTTTAAGGCCGAAGTATTCGCCCCTCGAAGCCATGTCGACGCCTATCTCCTCGAAGCCGAGCACATTCTCGATAGCCTCCATCGGTATGCCTGCCCGCACATAGCCGAGCACGGGCACTGTTGTGTTGCCGCCGTCGGCGAGGCAGTCAAGCGAAACGCCCAGAGCCTTTGCCAGCTTGCGGTATCCGTCCACGTCAGGCGAGGTGCGCCCGTTTTCCCACTGGCTGACCGCCGTCTGATGCACTGAGCAAAGCTCCGCCAGCTCTCGCTGAGAGAATCCGCGCTGTTTGCGAAGCGCCCTTATAATATTATCCATAATTACCCCTCCGACTGCCGCAATGCTGCCGCGGCGCTGATGAGTTGATATGCTTATTATGAGCTATGCTATTAAATTTGTCAAGGAAAAACCGAAAATTCTCTTGACAAACGAACAAATGTTCTCTATAATCAATAGTGCTGCTAATACTTTTGAAGCGATTGAGAAAGAGGGTGATGTTATGCAGGGATATGACGAGGCGTTGAAGCTGATTTTTGCCTACCCGAGCGAGGAGGAGATGAGGGCTGCTCAGGCGGTCTGCTGCGGCAGGCGGTGCAGCGCCTGCGAGACCCCGGCGGCTTATGCGTGGCGCAAGCGGACGGTTGATATGTCGCTGCTGCTCGAGAAGGCTATGGAAAACGAGCTGACAGTGACCGAGCGTGAAACGCTCAAGGCATTTTGGTTTGAGACGATGCCCGTCGGGGCGATAGCAAGGCTGAAGGGGATAAGCTCGGCGGCGGTGAGCGACACCCTTGCACGGGCGCAGGAGAAGCTTAAAAAGGCGCTGCGCTATGCCGTGCTTTATCAGTATGACACTCTCGATGAGGAGACGGTGCTGCCGCTTGCCTTTGCGGGGGCGAGGGCAGTCGCGGCGGCAAGGAATTCCCGTGCCCGTGAGACGGGCGAGCGTTTGCGGGGCTTGAGGGCGGCGCAGGGGCTTTCGCGCTCCGCTCTTGCGGCGGCAACGGGGCTGGCTCAAGGGCGGGTCAAGGCGATCGAGGAGGGCAAGCCCGTCTATGCCCGTGAGCTGGCGCTGCTCAGCGCATTCTACGGCGTGACGGTAGATTCGCTGATATGCCATGAAGAGAAAGGAAGGGGAGTTTAATATGCAGGAAAGGTCACTCAAGGCGCTCGGCGAGGAGTATGAGCGCACCGCAATGCTCGTCAGGGAGCGTATAGCCCGCAAGCGCAGCGAGCTACGCAGGCTCGGAACTTCGCTCTCCGACGAAGCATACAGTATTAAGAGGGAGCTTAACGTGCTCTATGAGGAGCACCGTGAGGCGAAGGATATCGCCGAGCACCTGAAAAGTTATTATGATAAGGATGATAAAAAGAAAGGGGTTTTGAGATTTGAATACCATTAACGCCGCTGTCGGCGAGGGCAGGGAGCTTGTCGTCGACTCGGTCAAGGGCTACTCGGGCGAGCATAACGCCGAGATGATCGCCGTTGACCTCAGTGGCTTTGCAGGCTATGATTCCTACGCAATATATATTAAAACTACACCGCTCGGCGCGGTCAGGAGACTTCCTGTCGGCGACGATGACAGTGCCAATCCCTATATTGCCGACGGGGTCATGTATATCCGCCTGACGAGCGAATTCACCTGCGGCGGCAGGCTGAGCCTTGAGCTTGAGGGGGTCATAATTCAGGACGGAGTTACAGTCAGGGAGCTGACCTCGACGGCTCAGATAGCGTTTAAGCCTTCTATGGCGGCCGCTGCGGAGAAAGGCGAATTCGGCGGCGGGGCGGAGACTGAGTTGAGGCTGCTCGCAGCCGCTCTTGCCAAACGCCTGACCGACCTTGAGAGCAGGCAGACGACGCTTACGGAGATCCCGCTTGCGGGCGAAACGACCGTCGGCGGCATGAAGCTGACCGAGCTTTCGCCGATAAAGCTCGTTGCGAACGGCGTTGCCGACTACAACTATGCGGGGCTGAATTACGCTCACCTGCTCGTCAATCTCTGCGCCTATATGCTCGTCGATGACAACAAGGTGCTGGGGGTCCTCAATTGCGTTCCGTCCGCGGAGGAGTATTCGCTGATCGACGCGACCTGCGCCGTTGCGGACGGCACGAGCGAGGCATGCCTCATGACGGTCGAGCGAAACGGCAGCATCCCGTATATGAATGCGGATTATGAGACCGTCACGCTCAAGGCGCATATGGCGGCGCTTTATATCTTTAAGATCGTTGACGGAGCTATGACCGTCACCGAATGCGACGCTTCAAAAATGCTCGCTCTGCTCAGGAACGGAGTTGTCGCCGGTGCGTAAGATATGTATCGTCGTCGGTCACGGCAGGTCGCGCTCGGGCGGCTATGACAGCGGAGCGGTCAGCCCCGACGGCAGCAGGCATGAATTCCGAATCGCGCGGGAGATAGCGAAGTATGCTTCGCAGAGCCTCGGCTGCGAGCTGATGAATTACGGCGGCGAGCTTTACCTGACCGACAGGATAAAGGCGATAAACGTGGCCGATTACGATTTTATCGCGGAGATCCACCTCAATGCGGGCGGCGGCACCGGAACGGAGACCTATTATTATCACGGCTCGCCGACAGGCGAAAGGGCGGCAAAGGCGATATGCGACGAGATATCCAATGAGTTTTCCATTCCGAACAGGGGCGCAAAGGTGCGGCTCGGCAAGTGCGGCAGGGATTATTTCGGCATTATCCGCGACACAAAGCCCACTGCCGTGCTCGTGGAGACGGTCTTTATCGACAGGGCGGGCGACCTTGAAAAGGTTGCGACTGACGACGGACAGCGCCGCTGCGGCGAGGCGATAGCGAGGGGAATTGCAAAGGCGCTCGGCGTTGAGAATAAAGGCTTTGCGGTGCGGGTCGTCTGCCCGAGTCTCAATATCCGAGGCGGCGCAGGAATGGCTCATGCTCCGACGGGCTATCTCAGATACGGCGACGAGGTGCGGATATCCGAAACTGATGAAACGGGCAAATGGGGCAGACTTGCGGACGGCCGAGGCTGGATAAGTCTCGGTGAGAAATATATCAGGAGGGTATGAATACGGACTGGAATGCGTTTTTTTCATTTCTCGGCTCGGCGATCGGCTGCGTTGCGGGCATTCTCGCCTCTCAAAGGCTGACGAATTACCGCTTGCAGCAGCTTGAGGCAAGGGTCGATAAGCATAACAACCTCGTCGAGCGTATGACGGCGAGCGAGATAAGAATAAGAAATATTGAAGAGGCTGTAAAGGAGGGACAGCGATGAAGGATATAGCACAGAGGCTTAAAAGCGTAGCTCCCGGCGCGTGGGTGCGCCTGGCGCTTCTGATAGCTTCGCTCGTCGGAGCGGGGCTGAAGATCACCGGGGTGTGCGACTGCATCACGGATAACGAGACGCTCGAGAATGCGGTGACGGTCATAGTCATGGTCGTCGTCGCCCTCGCCTCGTATTGGAAGAATAATTCTTTCACCGAGGCGGCGCAGGCAGCGGATGAAGTAATGAACTCAATGAAAAAATAACAGCGGCGGCGGGGTCTCCCCGCCGTTTTTTAAGTTGAAAGACCGACCGAGAATTTGATTCGCCGATAAGGCGTGCCGCAGGCAGTTTGCAGTTTGACAAATCAATCCTCCGTCACGACCTCGTCGTGCCACCTCCTTTTCTAAGGAGGCCACTATAGCAGATAGCTCGGTGTTTTTTATCGAACGACCACGCAAGTTTGCTTTGCCACGGTTGCTAATAATTTTTGGCTCCTTTTGAAAGTAGCTGTCGCGGAGCGACTGAGGATTGTTCGGTAGATGTTTAAGTCAAAATCCTGCTGAATATATAACGAAACAACCGCAATTCAATCGTAGGGGACGCCATCCCCTACAATATTGCTAAAAATATGCAGTTGCCCTCGCCTCCCTTGTATAAAGGGAGGTGGCGCGGCGTAGCCGTGACGGAGGGATTGTAAAGAAAATCAATAAATGTCTGCTGACATCTTGACCGTTTCTTCCTCAGCCTACGGCAGCTCCCTCGTCAGGCTTATGCGCCGTCGGCGAATTTCAAACAACCGCCGATACGGCGAAAGAAAAAATAAAATATTTTGCCGATACCCCTTGACAAAGCCAGGGTATTAATATATAATAATGCCTGCGTTGAGAAACGCGGCTATGGACGTTTAGCTCAGCTGGTAGAGCACTCGCTTGACGTGCGAGTGGTCACAGGTTCGAGTCCTGTAACGTCCACCATGAAAAAAGCACTTCTTCGGAAGTGCTTTTTTCAATGAAGCGCACCTTACGGTGCATGAAAAATGAAGCAAGGTTTCGCCTTGTGAAGCGCGGCTTCGCTGTACTGATGGTTCGGGCGCTTCGCTTCACGTTTGCCGACGGAAAACGCTTCATTGCTGGTTTTGCAATTATATACTGCTGTTGTGCGTGAAATCGCTGCGGTGAATAGTGGTTTTTATTTCACTATCCGCATATGCATAATTTCAATTAATCCCATACAAAACTGAATTTCGATATTCATATTATATCCGCCGTGATTTTATAGAATTGCGGCGGATTTTTTGCATTATTTCTTGCTCGGCGACGGAGAGAATGATATAATAAAGGCGGCGGATCTGCCGAAGGAGGGAAAACAATGCTTCTGAAAAAAACAAAACTGTTTGCAGCGGGGAAACGCGCGGTCACCTTGACGCTAATGATCGTGATTTTGACTGCCGTGCTGCTGTCCGGCTGCTCAAAGCAACAGCCGACGCCCACACCCACGCCCACCGAGTCTCAGACTGAGCCTCAAACAAAGTCGGCCGCTCAATTGCAGCTTGAGGAATACATTCAAACGGCCATTCAATGCGTGCGCGAGAACCCGGTCGACGGGTGGTCCTCCGAGGTCAGCTATCCGTATGATAAAAGCAATACGGTCTATTCCGAGCTGAGCGACGAGCAAAAGGCTCTGTATGACGAAATGCTGCCCAAAGTGAGGGATATGGAGCCGTTTGAATACTCCGCCGAAAAATACGGCTACGATGTCTTGGATAACGTCCTCATCGCCGCATCGGCATTATGCAAAGATTACCCTGAGTTTGAGATTTACTTCGACATTGAAGAAGTCGTTGACGGGGATATGACGACGGCACTGCGCGCGCTGTATTTCCTCCCGAGCGACCCCAATGCAGGCTCCGCCGACAGGGAGAAGGTCAAAAAAGAGGTGCAGACCTTTGAGAATGACAGCGATCTGATCGTCGCGGCCATGCCGAGGGATTTCAGCACCTATGATAAATATCGCTATCTGGCGGCGGTGATCTCGCTTATAACGAATTACGATTATACGCTTGTCGGCGGCAAATCGGCGGCGACCGCCTACGGGGCGATTGAGCTGGGTATGTGCATTTGCCAGGGATATTCAACAGGTTTTGAATATCTTTGCCGCAAGGCCGATCTGTGGTGCGCTCAGGTCAGCGGCGTTTCACAGGGCGTGTCTCATGCGTGGAATTTAGTCAAGCTCGAGAGCGGCACTTACCATGTTGACGTGACATGGGCGGATGCCGATGACAATAAGCTGCTGGACGCAGGCTGGCAGAGCTATTTTATGTTGACGCAGGAAGAGATATTGGTGGATCACGAAATCGACGACGGAACCGTCGCAACGGGGATTTAACTCTTTAAAATTAATACAAATGCATGACAAACAGCAAAAAACTCTTCGGCTCAAATATGGCCATACCTATACGCTGAAGAAGCTCGTTAAATGAATTAAATAGTCAAAAGAAGCGATTGCGGCTCAAGGCTGCAATCGCTTCTTCTATTAAAACAAACTTTCAATTAAACTGTCGGGTAGCGCCGTATTTTTCAGTTTGTCAAAGATGCTCATGTCTCTTTTCTCCCTGATTTATTTGTTGACATCAGAATTTGCCGCTGCCGCCGCCGTGAGTCGTGCCCGAGGACGAGGTGTGGGTGCTGCTGCCCTCGGAGCTGCTCTCCTTTTTCTTCTCCGTGCGGGTCATGTTGTGATAGAGGAAAAGGTCGGTGCTCTCGGTGACGTTGAGGCTGTCTTTTTTCATGTAGCTGTTCGCCGCCGCCTGTGAATGCACGCTCTTCAGCTTGCCCTTCATTGAGCCGACGATGATAAGCGCCAGCACGACGCCGATAACTACCGAGATCGGCAGCCAGATTATCGACAGGCTTTCGCGCGGGAGGCTGCCCTTGTCGTAGGGCGAGCCGCTCCTTGCCTGAGTGATGAATTCGTCGCAAAGGTCGGCGTAGGTGTTGAAAGCAGAGGCATAGTTGCCGTCGGACAGGTCGGATTTCATCTGCCTGCCGATATATTCAATACCTGCGTCGGTGAACGCCGTGATGCCGTAGCCGCAGGTGGATATCGCCCAATCGCGCTCCTCTGCCGAGATGAGGAGCATCAGACCGTCCTTGCTCTGACCGTAGCCGAAGCTGCTGAATTCATAGACCTCATCGGCGCATTCGGCGGCGGTGTCGCAGTTGCCCAAATTGGTTACGGTGGCGACGGTCACATCCATCTGCTGCCGCAGGCTGATCTCGTCGAGCTTTGCGAGCAGCTCGGCTTCCTCGCTGTCGGTGAGCAGGTTTGCGGCGTCATTTAAGCGGTTGCATTCGCCGACAAAGCCGTCGGAATTCGCCGCAAAGGCGGGAGTGACGGCGCAAAGGCAGAGAATGAGTGCAAATATCATTGCGGTGATTTTCTTTTTCATTTTCAGCCCTCCCTTACAGCAATCCGATGATGTGCAGCAGCCAAACAACGGCGTATGAAGCGGCGCTCAGTGCCGCCGCAAGGCCGATCGTCAGCTTGGTAGCCGCCGATTTGTCTACGGGTAGGTCACCGACGAATTTGCCGGTTTGACCGTTCATAGCGAATGTGTATTTGCCGCCGTTCCAGGTGGTGTTGAGCAGCCATACGGGGTAGAGGGCGTATTTCGCCTTGCCGCCGCGCAGTTGAATGCTGCTGCTCTCGGCGGTGACGGTGTCGTAACCCTGCACGGTCGAGGCGAACGCCGCCTCGGTCGATTTTTTCACACGCTCGTTGGCTCTTTCAACGCTCTGCTCGGCGTCAACATCGTATTTATCCGCAAGATAGCCCGCCAGATAAGCCGTTTGGAATTCCACGGCGTCGGCGAAATCATACGGCTCGATGGATTCCATCAGATCGTCGGGCATTTTGGAGGAACCGTCCACGGGGACGTGCTCGAAGCCGAGGCTGCCCGCGCGGCGCACGAGGTAATACTCGATATCCTTGTAGTCGTAATCGTTATCGCTCCATTTGCGCACCTTGGTTGCCTTGTAGCGCACCTGAGCGTCGGCGTCGGCGTCAAAGAGCCAGAACGGGACATAGACGCCCTTTATCTCGTCAATGTGGTTCTGATCCTTAAAGACCTTCGGCAGCAGGCGTTTGCCCGCCAAATGCTGCATCAGACCCGCTTTTGCCGCTTTTTTATCCAGCTTGAACGGGATAACAAGGTCGGGCTTGAGCGCGCCGGAGAATTGACCCATCATCACGACGGGGTTGCCGCAGAAGGGGCAGGAGGTCGCCGCCGTGTTGCCGTCGCCGACTATTTCTCCGCCGCAGGATTTGCACACATAGGAGCGAAGCCCGTCGGCCTCGCCGTCCTGCCACTGACCGCCGGCGGAGGTCTCCCATTCCATATTGTCCTGCTCGTTCTGTAATCCGTCGTCATAGCTTGACAGCGTTTCCATGTCAAACTCCGTGTCGCAGTAGGGGCACTTCATTTTTTGCAGCGTGCTGTCAAAGGCTATAGCACCACCGCAATTAGGGCATTTATATTCATTCAAAACAGCCAAATAATTCACCT
>ERZ835980.2460-NODE-2460-length-16708-cov-5.088152_pt1 | contig 16708 bp, 10 predicted proteins | sample MGYA00519943_ERZ835980 | MGnify/ENA primary metagenome ERZ835980 (study PRJEB31850, sample SAMEA3708791) | human gut metagenome | biome: human gut; feature: human-associated habitat; material: faeces | place: China | collected 2014 ... | reverse complement strand
CCCAACAAGCAGAAAATCGCTTTCGTGTCACGAAAGCCCTGCTTGCAGAAGAGTGGATTCTAAAAAAATCGTTCAACATTTGGAAAAACTTTCGATTGATTTTGTTCGTTTCTTGGAGTAGAATATAAATGAGAAATTTTAACTTGCTGCGAGTGACTTTAGACATCGAAAAAGAGGTTCCGTATGGATTTCATGACGATTAAGCAGGCTTCTAAAAAATGGGGAATCTGCACAAGGAGAGTACAGACATTATGCACGGAAGGGCGAACTGATGGTGCCGAGCGTTTAGACCATCAGTGGGTCATTCCTATTAACGCCGAAAAGCCGAAGGATGCCAGAATCAAAAGCGGCAGATACATTAAAACAAAATCCGGAAATGGAGAGAACGAAGATGGAAAGAAAACCGTATAGTGCCGGAGCAGTGAAATTTTCGTTCTGGTTCATGGAATTTCGGAAAACCGTGCAGCTTTTGAGCGAGGGTAAGAGCTTTGCAGACATTAAAAAGTTGAATGAAGAGACAAACATTTATGGCGCACCAACAAAACTACGAGCGCAGCAGATTTATTCTACCGTAACAGCCCGTATCAAGACATTAGATGAAAGCTTTTACCCAATCTTTCTGAGCAGTGATCTTGCTACACAAAAATTATTTGTGCTGACTGCGGCTCTTTTGCATGACACGCTGTTCTTTGATTTTGTGTATGAAGTAGTGCGGGAAAAAATGATTCTTGGTTCCGATGAGCTGACGGATGCAGATATCCGGATGTTTTTCAAAAATAAGCAGGAACAGAGTGAGAAAGTGGCTTCTCTTCAAGACTATACGCTGCGCCGTCTCAGTTCCTGTTATAAGACACAGCTTTATGAAGCAGGACTTTTAGAAAGCAACTGGGCAAACAGCACAAGAAAAATACTGAAGCCAATTCTTGATATTGCATTTGAGCATTGGCTTTATGACCATGATCTTGGCATCATGGTAAAAACACTGACGGGGTAAGATGAAATGGATTTAAGCCAAAGACTGGATGAGATGGAGCTTGCAATCCATAAGCCATCTTTCCGAAAAGGAACAGGCCGCGCAAATGAGGTCAACTATTGGGTGTTTGATTATCCACCGGAAAAGGAACTGGAAGTTCGGGAACGTGTAGAGTATCTGAAAAATAAGAACGACCGGGGCGATGATGATTTTGAGCTTGTGGTCTTTGACCTGTATGATATCATCATTGGCTTTTTGGAAAATAAAAACTTCATGGATAAGTGCTATGACTTTGAAAAAAAGCGAGGAATCGAGCGTATCGTCAAGGCAGTGACCAACTCCATGAAGGTGAATGACGATGACAGCCTGATCGTGCAATATATCAAAGAACATACGCCGGAGAATGCAGTCGTGTTCCTGACCGGTATCGGTAAGTGCTATCCGATTTTGCGTTCCCACAAGGTGCTTAACAACTTGCACCAGGCGTTTGTGCGGTGCCCGGTCGTGATGTTCTTTCCGGGAACCTATAATGAACAGGAACTGATTCTGTTCAATGAGATTAAAGACGATAACTATTACCGGGCATTCCGACTGGTAAAGTAATGGATGGAGGAAACAGTTATGCAGATCAAGGACATGTTCCGAAAGAAAATTGACCGTGAGATACAGGGCGTTATCATTGTCGGTCAGGGTGAAGAAACGAATGTAGCGCAGGAGCTGGAAGAGTATGTTGTGACCCGTGAGCTTCAGCGTCATTTTGCAGATTTCTTTGCAGCATATAAAAAAGGTATTCAGGGAACCACACCGAAAATGGGTGTCTGGATTTCCGGCTTCTTTGGAAGTGGTAAATCTCATTTCCTGAAAATTCTGTCCTATCTGCTTCAGAATAAACAGGTTGGAGACAAACATGCCATCGACTACTTTATCGAGGATCAGAAGATTACCAATCAGATGGTGCTGGCAGATATGCAGCTGGCAGCAAACACCCCATCGGACGTAATTCTTTTCAACATTGATTCCAAAAGCGATTCTAATGGCAAGGAAAATAAAGATGCCATTGTGAACGTATTCCTGAAGGTTTTCAATGAGATGCAGGGCTTCTGCGGTTCTATGCCGCACCTTGCCGACCTGGAGCGCAGGCTTTCCGAGGAAGGTCGTTTTGAAGAGTTTAAGGAAAAGTTTGAAGAAGAGTATGGCGATCCGTGGGAAAGCTCTCGTCAGGACTTCGATTTCATTCAGGATTCTGTTGTCGATGTTCTTTCTGACATGGATTTCATGAGCAAATCGGCTGCCCGTAACTGGTGCGAGAAAGCAACCGAGAGCTACCAGATCAGCATTGAAGATTTTGCCAAGCGTGTAAAGTCCTATATTGATAAAAAAGGCAATAACCACCATGTTGTTTTCCTTGTGGATGAGATCGGTCAGTACATTGGTGATGATTCCAAGCTGATGCTGAACCTTCAGACAGTGACGGAAGATCTGGGCAAGGAGTGCATGGGCAAGGCTTGGGTAATCGTAACGAGCCAGCAGGATATCGACTCCATTACCAAGGTGAAGGGTAACGACTTCTCCAAGATTCAGGGACGTTTCGATACACGCCTTTCTCTGTCCTCTGCCAATGTGGACGCTGTTATCAAAAAGCGTATTCTGGATAAGACAGAGACCGCAGCCCAGAGCCTGCGTCTGCTCTATGACCAGAAAGCAACCGTCATCAAAAATCTGATTGTCTTCAACGACGGTGTGGAGAAAAAACTGTACGCCAACGCAGAAGATTTTGCTGAGGTTTATCCTTTTGTTCCATACCAGTTTAATTTGCTTGCCAGCGTGCTGACCAGCATCCGTACCCATGGTGCATCCGGCAAGCACCTGTCCGAAGGTGAACGTTCCATGCTGGCGCTGTTCAAAGAGTCCGCCATGCAGCTGATGGACGATGAGATGGGGGCAATCGTGCCGTTCTATCGGTTCTATGATGCATTGGAGAACTTCCTCGACCACAGCCACAGCAGCGTGATCATCCGCGCTTATGACAACAGCTACATCAACCCGGAAAAGAAGGAAAAAGATGTCTTTGCGATCAATGTGCTGAAGACCCTTTTCCTGATTAAATATGTTCTGGAGATTGAAGCCAATGTGGACAACATCGTCAGTCTGATGATTACCAGCATTGACGATGATCGTATTTCTCTGAAAGCACAGGTGGAGGATGCACTGAAAGTGCTGATGCGCCAGATGCTGATTCAGAAGAATGGCTCCATCTATGTATTCCTGACCGATGAGGAACAGGAAATCAACAACGAAATCGAAAAAGAAAATGTGGAGATGCCGGAGGTCATCACGAAGATTGCAGAGATGATCTATGAGGACATTTTCTCCAGCAAGAAGTATCAGTACCCCAGCTTTGGTGGGCGGTATGCGTTCTCCTTCAATCAGACAGTGGATGACCGCCCCTATAAGGCAAACCAGAATTACGATATCGGCCTCCGTGTGCTGACCCCGTGGTATGAGGGCGGCACCGATGATGGTACGCTGCGCCTGCTCTCTGGCCAGGGCAAGAAAGTCCTTGTGGTTCTGCCGAACGATGATGCGTTCCTGACGGAAATGCGGGCATACTTGAAAATTGAGCGGTTCCTGCGCAAGAATACTTCTGTGCAGCTTGCCAAGTATGAGACCATTAAGGAAGCAAAGCGCGTGGAGATGCGGGAACGCAACGGTAACGCCAAGCTTTATCTGACGGAAGCTCTGAAAGAGGCTACTATCTATGTCAATGGCGATGTGCTGCACACTTCCGGTAAGGAAGTGACCAGCCGCATCAACGAGGCAATCGGAAGATTGGTGCAGACGGTTTACCACAAGCTGTCTTACATTGACGCAGCGATGGGCGAAGCAGACATCCGGAAGATGTTCAAGACCAGCAACCAGCTGTCGCTGGCACTGGGAGATACCGGAGAATCCAATGTTCACGCACTGGATGATGTGCTGCAATTTGTGGCAGGCAATTCCCGGATGCACATGAAAACTTCTATGAAAACGATCAAGGATCGCTTTATGAAAGCACCCTATGGCTTTGTGGAAGATGACATCCATTGGCTGGTGGCACGGCTCTTTAAGCGTGGAGACCTGTCCTTTACGGTCAACGGTGAGAGCGTCAATCTGAACAATCGTTCCGAAGAAGAAATCATCGGCTATATCACGAAGAAGCAGTTCGTGGATAAGCTGCTGACGGAAGTGCGCGTGCGGGTACCGGAAAACCAGAAAAAGGCCGTCCGCACCGTAATGAAAGAACTGTTCAAGGTGGCACCGCCTGCCGATGACGAAGATACCATCATGAAGAACTTCCAGTATTACTGCGAGAATCGAATCACCGAGATTGAGCGGCTGGAACCGAAATATGAGAATTACACCTATCCTGGAAAAGAACTTCTGGAAAAGGGCAAGAAGCGGCTTTCCGCACTGGTGCAGATTCAGGCACCGCTGGAATTCTTTAAGACCGTATTTGACGAGCAGGACGATCTGATGGATTTTGGCGAGGACTATGAGCCTATCCGTGATTTCTTTGGCAGTGAACAGCTGACCATCTTCACCCGTGCGCTGGATATGCTGAATATCTACGAGGACAGTAAGACCTACATCGTGGATGCAGCACTGGAAGACGTGGTGGCCAAGATGCGCACCATTGTCCGGATGCCGAAGCCCTACAAGGAGATTCCGAAGCTGCCAGAGCTGCGCGAGAAGTTTATGAACTGCTATATGCGCATTCTGGAAGAGCAGGCAGAGCCGGCCAAGGATTCCATCAATCAGGATCGGAACCGTGTCTTTGAAGTGCTGAACACCAAGCCCTATAAGGATACGAAGTTCAACCGTTATTTGGAACTGTTTAAGGAGATTATGGACGGTGCGGAGCACTGCAACAATGTCTCCACTCTGCGTAGCTATGCAGATAAGGCGGAAGCACTGAAGCTGCGCCTGCTCAATGAGATGAACGCAGAGGATATTCGCCTTGCGAAGGAAGCTGCGGCAAAGGCGGAGGCAGAGCGCAAGCGTCAGGAAGAAGAGGCGAAAAAGCGCGGCGAGACCGTGACACCGGCAGAAAAGGTCGCAGAACCGCAGCCGGTATATAAGGTGCGCACCACGAAGAATGTCTCCATCAAGACAGTTGCCAAGACTGCATCGTGGCGGCTGGAGAGCAAGGAGGATGTTGATAAATACCTTGCTGCATTGCGTGAAAATCTGCTGAAAGAGATGGACGAAGATACAATCGTCAACATTGAACTATAAATGACAGGAGGATTGGCTCCATGAACAAGACAGCCATAAAGAATTTTGCGATCTGGGCGCGGAATAAGCTGATTGCAGATGTTAGCTATGATGCCCGCCTGATCGGTATTACGGAGGACGGCATTGCAAAGCCGTTGCCGCAGAGCTTCGGCGGCACTCAGTTCTTCGATATCGGTACGGCAGAACCGTATTCGATTTCCGGCGAGGCCGTGCGGCAGCGTGACAAGCTGATAGAGGTCATCCAGCAGAAGGAAAAGGATACCGACTACAAAACCGCATATCAGTATGTGATCGAGGAGGTTGCCTATACATGGTTCAACCGCCTGATTGCGATCCGCTTCATGGAGGTCAACGACTATCTGCCTTCTCATATTCGAGTGCTTTCTTCCGAGAGCGGAAAGTTGGAGCCAGATCTGGTCACAACGCCGTTTGACGCAGAGCTGCCCTTCACTGCGGAGGAAGAGGCTCAGATTTTCCAGTTGAAGCAGGACAACAAGCTGGACGAAGTGTTCCGCATTCTGTTCCTGAAACAGTGCAATGCCCTGAACGAGATTCTGCCTGCTCTGTTTGAAAAAACAAAGAACTACACCGAGCTGCTGCTCAGCCTGTCCGTTATTGACCAGGACGGCGTGGTCTATCATCTGAACCACGATATCCCGGAGGATGACTTCAATATCGAGCGCGGCGGTCAGGTGGAGATCATTGGTTGGCTGTACCAGTATTACAATACCGAGCCGAAGGCCGCTGCCTTTGCCAAGAACGGAAAGATTACCAAAGAGGAAATCCCTGCCGTGACCCAGTTGTTTACACCGGACTGGATCGTTCGTTACATGGTGGAAAACAGCCTTGGCCATTTGTGGGTGGAAGGGCACCCGGACTGCGGCCTGAAAGAAAACTGGAAATACTATCTGGAAGAGGCACAGCAGGAACCGGAGGTGCAGGCAAAACTGGCGGAAATTCGTAAAGAGTACGCTGCCCTGAATCCGGAAGACATCAAGCTCATCGATCCCTGCATGGGTTCCGGCCATATCCTCGTATACGCCTTTGATGTGCTGATGCAGATTTACGAGAGTGCCGGTTACAGCCAGCGTGATGCTGCAAAGAGCATTCTGGAACACAACATCTACGGTTTGGACATTGATGACCGTGCCTATCAGTTGGCGTATTTTGCCGTGATGATGAAAGCACGGCAGTACAATCGCCGTATCCTTAACGGTGAAAACAGCTGCCATGTCTATGCCATTCAGGAGAGCAACAGCATCAACCGTGCGCACCTGAAGTATTTCGGCGCAGGGATGGATGATATTGAGAAAAATGCCGCCAAGATGCAGCTGGAAGGTCTGCTGGACACTCTGACCGATGCCAAGGAATACGGCTCTATCCTGAATGTGGAGAGCTATAACTGGGATTTGCTGCGCCGGTTTGTGGCAGCGGAGGATACCGCAGGGCAAATCAGCATGGACAGCGTGGGCGTGGAAGATACCGCCGAGCAGCTGAACCGACTCATTGATATCGGTGAGACGATGGCACGGAAGTATTGGGTGACTGTAACAAATCCTCCATATGCAAATACAAGCAAGCTTGATGAGTCTATTAACGAATATTTGAAGAAATATTACCCTAATAGCAAAGCAGATTTAAATACAGTTTGTATGGAAAAAACATTGTCCATGCTTCACCCACTTGGATTTACAACTATGATAAATATCCCGGTGTGGATGTTCCTGTCTACATATGAACTACTGCGCAATGCCTTATTGGATTTAAGTACAATAATAAATTTGGTTCATCCGGGCAGAGGTATTTTTGGATCAGATTTTGGTACGGTTGTTTTTGTTATTAGAAAAAAACAACTTGTTGGATATCGAGGAAACTACTATAGGCTATTTGATAAACAAGGCGATGTTGAGAGCATAGATGCAAGAGAGAATGCTTTCTTAAATAGAAAAGGCTTATATACGGCGATACAAGAAAATTTCAAGAAAATTCCTGGCACTCCAATTGCATATTGGGCGAGTGCTTCTGTGATTGAGGCGTTTGTCAAAGGAAAGCCGTTGGAGAAGTTTGCGCCGCCGAGGCAAGGATCAACAACGGGAAATAATGATCTGTTTTTAAGACTGTGGTTTGAGGTTACTTACAAACCTCAAAAGTGGTATAAGTGCCTTAAAGGTGGTGCGTACCGAAAATGGTACGGCAATCAGGACTATTATATTGATTGGGAAAATAATGGACATAATATTAAAACTGAGGGAAGGCAAACAATACGAAATGCAGATAAATTATTTAAGGCAGGTATTTCTTGGTCTCGCGTGACTATCGGAGCATCGTCCTTCCGAATTATGCCGAAAGGATTCTTTTTTGAAAGTGCATCTGGTGTTTGCTTTCCACAGGAAAAAGATACGTTTTATACGCTGGGCCTGTTAAATTCTAATGTGATTCAAAAATTTGCTGAAATGTTGAATCCAACAGCAACGCTTCAATCAGGCGATTTGGCGCGAATTCCGATTTTGGTTTCTTCCAATAAATACTCAAATGCAACCCAACAAGTGGAAGACTGCGTAAATATTTCAAAAATAGACTGGGATTCTTTTGAAAGCTCATGGGATTTTAAGAAGCACCCATTGTTCCGGAATGTTGCCACGATTCCTGAAGCCTTTAACCAGTGGCAGACAGAATGCGATGAGCGTTTTAACCAGCTGAAAGCCAACGAAGAAGAGCTAAACCGCATTTTTATTGACATTTACGGCTTGCAGGATGAACTGACCCCGGAAGTGGAAGATAAAGATGTGACCGTGCGCAAGGCTGACTTGCAGCGGGATATCAAGAGCCTGCTCAGCTATGCGGTGGGTTGTATGTTTGGCCGTTACTCGCTGGATGTGGAGGGGCTTGCCTATGCAGGCGGCGAGTGGGATAGCAGCAAATACCAGAGCTATATCCCGGATGCTGACAATGTTATCCCCATCACCGATGAAGAATATCTGGACGATGATATCGTATCGCGCCTGTGTGCATGGCTGAAAGTGGTGTACGGTGCCGATACGCTGGAAGCAAACCTCGATTATATCGCAAAAGCCCTTGGCAATAAGGGCAGCACCAGCCGAGAGATCATCCGTAACTACTTCCTAAACGATTTCTTCAAGGATCACTGCCAGACATACTCTGTCACCGGCTCCGGCAAGCGTCCGATCTACTGGCTGTTTGACAGCGGCAAGCAGAACGGCTTCAAGGCACTGGTTTATATGCACCGCTACACGCCGGATACCATCGGTAACCTGCGTATCGACTACCTGCACAAGATGCAGCGCGTATATGAATCCGAGATCAACCGAATGCAGGATATGATGGATCACAGCGAGAATGCCCGTGAGGTGGCAGCAGCCTCCAAGCGTAAGGATAAACTTGCCAAGCAGCTGAAGGAATGCCGGGAATACGATGAGAAGATCAGCCATCTGGCACTTTCCCGTATCGAGCTTGATCTCGATGACGGCGTAAAGGTCAACTATCGTAAGCTCCAGACCGCCCAGGACGGCAAGTTCTACGAGGTGCTGGCAGACAGTAAGAACATCATGGTGAAAGAGAAGAAATAAGAAAAATGACCGGAGGGAGTGGGAAAATGCAAAATCACTGGACAAAGGATGATATCGCGGCGGCATGGCAGCGTTTTGAACGCACATATGCCCATGATCCGGTGGCATACCGCTTCCTCTGCGGTCATTGTATTCAAGATGAAACCGATGAAGATGCGTTGGATTACAATATCATTGGTGTCTGGCTTGTCTGTCATAGAAAATATCGTGACTGGTCAACCGAGAAATCCTATGATCTGGCATGGATACTGGAATTTATGCAGGCGTATCACATGACGATTCCACGGTACATCAAAAGAACAAAGTTTTACCGAAAAAAGATGAAGCTATTGCTGAGTTCTCTTGTAAGAGATAAAGACCAATCACAGGAAAAAGGACAATGATATGGCAGAATTGAACCTGAAACAAATTATAGACCGCCTGAATGCGGAATTTACCGGGGAGACCCGGAAACTGGTTTTCTGGTACGATGACAAGGCAGAATTTGCCGAGGATATGGAGACGGTGGAGCTTCAGAATGCGAAGATCTACCATCTCCAGCCGGATAACCAGTTCTATACAAAGTATTTTCTGGAGCGTGTGGATAAAACCACGAATTATCTGATTTACGCACCGTTTCCGAAGCCGGATGTAAGGGACAACCATCTGGAAGACACAATGCTGTATTCCAGACGGTTCTTTGCTGACCGTACCTCCCTGCTGTCGGTTGACCTCGGTATTGAGGAAAAGTACAAGCCGGTTATTGAGAAGCGCATCAAGTTTTTCGCCAACAAAGAACGAACTCAGCGGTTCTATGATTTGGAAATCGAAAACTTCAATGAAGAAAATATCCTTGTCGGTCTGCTGAGTGCAGTCTGCAAGGCGCGTATCTGCTCTTTTGAGGAAGTCGTGCGCATCGTGTTGACGGACGGCGAGCTGGTGGACAATGCTTTCTTGAAGGAGTTTGAAAAATACGATCTGCTGTCTGCGTTCTGGCAGCTCTGTGAGCAGCATTTCGGATACACCGATACAAAACCGAGTTTGGAACGGCTGCTGGTAACATTGTTCGTTACTTATACTGGGCGATATGTGCAGGCAGAGCTTCCGGCAGCATGGAAGAGCTTTGCCTCCTACAAGTCCGGTAATATCATCGCATTTCTCGATAGCCTGATGAACAGCGTCCTGTACCGGGACAAATACGATACTCTGTCGGCACATGTTGCCAAAGGGCTGAATGTTCTTTCGGCATTTGCAGGAATGCGAGTGGACGATTTGGTGGAGTGCGATACTTTCCTTGCCGTGGATCAGGTGTTGGTAAAGTGGTTCATTGGCAGACTTGTTTCGGAAGATATCGGTGCAATTGTAAACGGATTTACCATTCCGGAACTCTGCGAAAAGCGGGCTAAAATGCACTTTGGCAGAAAGACCGGGAAAACCTATCAGATGCTTTCCAGTGCATACAGCATGGTGAAGGAAGCGGATTACCATGCCGCAGATGGCTTAAAGCCAATCATCGACCGATATCTTGCTGCGGATTACAATATGGATCAGCGGTATCGGAAATTCTACTATTATTACGACCAGCTGGAGAGCACGGAAAGCTTTGAGCCGCTTCGGGAACTGGTAGAAAATATCTACACGAACGAATATCTGGCTTGCCTGCTCCCTGCTTGGAATGCTGGAATTCAGCAGGATGCCGCATTTTCGGCAATTCCGTTGCAGCGGGAGTTTTACAATTTCAACCTGCGCTATACCAAAGAACGCACCGTGGTCATCATTTCGGATGCCATGCGTTACGAGGTAGGACAGGAGTTGTTTGCCAGAATGCAGGATGACCCGAAATGCACGGCAAAACTTTCTGTACAGTTGAGTGTTCTTCCGTCTTATACGAGGCTCGGTATGGCAGCACTTTTGCCGCATAAAACACTGGAGATGACGGATGACTTTCAGGTACTGGCAGATGGTATCCTTTGCGATAATCTGGCAGGTCGGCAGCAGGTGCTGCAAAGCTATAACCCGGATAGTGTCTGTGTACAGTTCGATGATATCAAAAATTTGAAAGTGGCAGAGCTGCGAGATGTGTTGACAAAACGTCAGATTATCTATGTATATCATAATCAGATTGACGCGCGTGGAGACAAGGCAAATACCGGGGATGAGGTATTTCATGCGTGTGAGGAAGCAGTTCAGGAAATCATGGACTTGATTCATCGAATCTCCGTCAGCGGCAACACCTATCATTTTATCGTTACTGCCGATCATGGCTTTATTTATAAGCGTGATAAGCTGACAGAAAGTGACAAGATTTCTGGGAAAAGCGCGGAAAAAGCATTTGTCAATCGCAGATTTATCGTGTCCAAGGCGGCCCTGGAAGATGACGGTATCGACCATATGAGCATGGGACGCGTTCTGGGGAATGAGGACAGCAAGGTGGTGTCTTATCCTGTCAGCAGCAATGTCTTTAAGGTGGCCGGAGGCGGTGCTAACTATGTGCATGGCGGTTCCTCACCGCAGGAAATGCTGGTGCCAGTGCTGGAGTTTAAGATGGAACGCGGTCACATGGAAACAAAGAATGCAGAGATTGCTCTGGTCAGCATTGTCCATAAGATTACGAACCTGATCACTTCCATGGACTTTATACAGTCGGATGCAGTCAGTGATACTGTAAAAGCCGCAAAATACCGCATTTTCTTCCTCTCGGAGGACAATGAGAAAATCTCTAACGAAAACAGCTATGTGGCGGACAGTCGCGAGGAAAATGCGCAGAAGCGTATCTTCCGGATGCGGTTCACATTCAAAAATAAGAAATACAACAAGGACAAGCAGTATTACCTTGTGGTTTATGACGAAGAAAGCGGTCTGGAGCAGTGGAGGCAGCCTGTCATCATGGACATTGCCTTTGCAGATGACTTTGGATTCGGATTCTGATATAATAGAGGAGGCAGGAATTCCGTATGGAAATGATGGATATGGCGGCAGACGATACTCGTGAAGAACTGCGCCGGAAGCTGCGCAGCAACTTTGACGGTCGGATCGTCCGCAAAGACCTGACAAAGAAAATAAAAGAAGGAGCAAATGTTCCGGTCTATGTGCTGGAGTTCCTGCTGGGTCAGTATTGCAGTTCAGACGATGAGACAATCATTGAGCAGGGCGTTCAGAATGTGAAACGCATTCTGGCAGACAATTTTGTCCGCCCGGATGAGGCTCAGAAAATTCTCTCCCAGCTGCGCAAGAACGGGAGTCATACCATTATTGATATGGTGACAGTACATCTGGACATCAAAAAGGATTGCTTTTTTGCAGAGTTCTCTAACCTTGGTCTCACCAATGTGCCGATTACGGATGATTATCCGGAAAAATATGACCGGCTGCTTTGCGGCGGTATCTGGTGCATCGTGCAGCTGGAATATGAGTCTGAGGGAGACAGCAGCTTTGGAATCACGGATATAGATGGACAGCCGATTTCCTCTAAACAGAAAAAGCAGAAGGATATCTCTCCCATTAGCATCCATAAGCTGACTCCGATTCAGATGCCTCATATCGACATTGAAGAAGTTCGAGAGGGACGCAAGACATTCACACAGGAAGAGTGGATGGATGTTATGCTGCGTTCCTGCGGATATGAGCCGGAACAGTTGAACAATCGGGAAAAGTGGCTGCTGCTTGCGCGTATGCTGCCGTTGGTGGAGAACAACTTCAATCTCTGTGAGTTGGGGCCGCGCAGCACCGGCAAATCTCATATCTATAAAGAAATCAGCCCGAACAGTATCCTGGTATCCGGTGGTCAGACGACCGTTGCAAATCTGTTTTACAATATGGGGCACAAAACCGTAGGTTTGGTGGGCTTATGGGATTGCGTTGCCTTTGATGAGGTTGCCGGAATCAAGTTTAAGGACAAAGACGGCATTCAGATTATGAAAGACTATATGGCTTCCGGCTCCTTTGCCCGCGGCAAAGAGGAAAAGGCAGCATCGGCATCTATGGTCTTTGTAGGAAACATCAATCAGAGCGTGGATGTGTTGCTCAAGACTTCCTCTCTGTTTGACCCATTCCCGCCGGAGATGGGAACGGACACAGCCTTTCTTGACCGTCTGCATTGCTACATTCCAGGCTGGGAGATTCCGAAGTTCCGTCCGGAGCATTTTACCAACGACTACGGATTTATCACGGATTATCTGGCAGAGTTTATCCGAGAACTGCGGAAAGAACAGTATGGTGATGCGTTGGATAAGTATTTCCGCCTTGGAAAGAACCTGAACCAGCGCGATACGATTGCTGTCCGCAAGATTGTAGGCGGCTATGTGAAATTGCTGTATCCGGATGGAGAATTTACGAAGGAACAGATTGAAGAAATTCTTGTATTTGCGCTAGAAATGCGCCGTCGCGTCAAGGAGCAGCTGAAAAAGCTGGGTGGTATGGAATTCTATGATGTGAACTTCAGCTATATTGACCTTGATACATTTGAAGAAAAATTTGTCTCTGTGCCGGAGCAGGGCGGTGGAAAGCTCATCCCCGATGGCATCTGCAATCCGGGACAGGTATATACCGTAAGTCAGGGCAAGTCCGGTATGATCGGCGTATTCCGCCTTGAAAGCCAGATGCTGCCCGGCAACGGAAAATTTGAGCGCACTGGCCTTGGCAGCGACCGTGATTGCAAGGAATCCACGAATACGGCGTTCAATTTCCTGAAAGCAAACGGAAATCGAATCAGTGGTAGCATCAGCACCACGATGCGGGATTACATCATCAACTATCAGGATTTACAGGGCATTGGCATGACCGGAAAGCTGGCATTGCCTACATTGATTGCACTATGCAGCATCGCTCTTGGACGGCCTACGGTCAGTACACTTGCCGTGCTGGGAGAAATCAGCATCAGCGGCACGATTCTGAAAGTGGACGAGCTTGCCAATAGTTTGCAGGTGTGTCTCGATAGCGGAGCAAAGAAAGTGCTGCTTCCGATTACCAGTGCAGCAGACATTGGCATCGTGCCGCCGGAGCTGGTGGGCAGTTTTAATCTGATTTTCTACAGCAGTGCGGAAGATGCGGTGTTTAAGGCGTTGGGGGTAGAGTGAGTATGTTTGAAAATGGTTTGACATGGGTAAAGGCGGATTTTCATCTCCATACCCATAAAGATAAAGAGTTTAAGTATTCTGGTGAAGAAAACAGTTTTGTTAAGAAGTATATAGCCCAGCTAAAATCAGAGAGTGTCTCTGTTGGAGTGATTACTAATCACAATAAATTTGACGAAGGCGAATATAAAGCCTTGAAGAAAAGCGGGCGAAAAGAAGGTATTCTGATTTTGCCAGGTGTTGAATTGTCTGTAAAGGAAGCTAATGGGATACATACTCTTATTGTATTCAATCCGGATGAATGGATTGTTAATGGGGAAAACTTTATTGCTCACTTTCTGATAGAGGCATTTGCTGGAATATCAAATGCTGAAAACAGAAATACAAGATGTAAATTTGATTTGCGAGATGTCATCGAGGCTTTAGATTCTTATGGAAAAGACTATTTCATTGTATTTGCTCATGTTGATCAAGGTAGCGGATTGATGCAGGAATGCTCAGGAGGCTTGTTGGAGTCTTTATCTCAGATAAATAAATTCAAGAGCAGAGTCTTAGCTCTTCAAAAAGTACGAAAGCCAGAAACAATGAGTACTTTCCAAAGATGCTTGGGGTATTCTTGCGCTCAGGTGGAAGGGTCTGACCCTAAATCAATATCCAATGTTGGACATTGCGATAGAGCTACATATCTGAAGATTGGAGACCTATCATACGATTCAGTGAAATTTGCATTGACCGATTTTCAAAATCGGGTTTCGGGATTCATGCCGCAACTTAAGCATGGGGTTATTGAATCAATTTCTTTTACAGGCGGGAAGTTAGATGGAGAAACAATCTATGTGTCTCCAGCATTAAACACACTCATAGGAATCCGTGGAAGCGGAAAATCATCAATCTTAGAAGTATTACGTTATGCATTTAACATCCAACCGGAAAGCGATAAAGAGTATAAAGAAGGGCTGGTCAAGTCGGTACTTGGTTCTGGCGGACAGATAACAGTCAGGGTTTGCGACAAGTTCGGAAAAAAATATGAAATTCGACGTATTTATGGGGAACGGCCTAATGTCCTTGACGAAAACGGAAACGATCTCGGAATTTCTATAGACCAAATATTGAAAAATATTCTATATTTCGGACAAAAGGATCTATCGCAGAGTTCTTCATATGAGTTGCAGTTGTTAGATCATTTAGTGGGAAATAAAATCGGAAACTTTAGCCAGGAACTGGAAGGTTTTCATGCTGAAATTGAGGATGCAATCAAACAACTGTTAGATGTAGAAGCAATTCCAACTGAAATTGAAGATCTTAACACGCAGAAAAGCAATTATGAGCATCATCTTCGGATCTTTGAGGAACGAGGTGTGGCAGACAAATTAAAAAAGCAGACGGGATACGGCCTCGATAGACAGAAAATAAACGATGTAAAAAGTGATATTAGCCGCGATATTACAGCTATTAAAACTATGATTGCTGGAATAATCACAAGAAATGATGCATTGAATGGATATACAAGTGAATATAATGCAGAGTTAATTGAAGAAGCAATATCTGTGCTTGGGTCAATTAGCACACAGATCGATAGTATAAAGAGTTCACTGGTTAAGCTTGAAAGTTTACGAGATGATTTAGCATCCATACTAACAAAACTTGATGACAAAATGGAACTGCTTAAAGGTGAATTTGCGGAGATTAAGCGTCAAATTGGTGATACAGAACTAGATGTAGACGCTTATCCACAGCTAAAGGCCAATCTGGAGTCGGTCAAAACAAAAGTAGAGGATTTATTTAAGAAAATGGGTTTGCAAGAAACCATAAAAAATAATCTTCGCGCATCCATGCGTAAGAGAAATGAACTGTTAGCATGTGAATTTAGTGCCTATGAATCTGAAGTAAAGGCAATAAACGAAAGTCAACCGGAGCTGTCCGTAGAGCTAACATTCAAGGGAGACAAAGACTCTTTTAGAGAGTTGCTTAAGAATGCGTTTAGAGGTTCTAATCTGAAAGATGCTAAGCGACAGATGCTTTCAGAGAACTTTACGGATTTCCTGACATTGGTTGACGATATTATTTTGGATGATGGAAAAAAGTGCAAAGCAATTCTTTCGGAAAACGAGTTTGGAAAAGTGAAGGAAAAAATTTTATCGCAATATGGTGAACTAATCCGTAGACTCACCCCCAATAAGGTTGAGATCAAATATCACGGGAAATTGCTTAAGCAACATTCGCTGGGACAACGCGCATCTGCACTTGTGCTGTTTATTATTACGAAAAGCGAAAACGATGTCATCATTATTGATCAGCCAGAAGACGATTTGGATAATAAAGTGATTTATGATGAGGTAATCAAGGCCATTCGAGACAAAAAAACGGACATTCAATTTTTATTTGCAACGCACAACGCTAATATTCCGGTACTAGGAGATGCCGAAAAAATAGTGGCGGCTGAATACAGCGAAGGTAAGATACTACCTATACAAGGAAATATAGATAGTCCAGCAACGCACAAGTTGATAGTTGATATCATGGAGGGTGGCCAAGAAGCTTTTGAGCGCAGACAAATGATCTACACAGCATGGAACTAATGATGTCACGTTCTGTAAGAGCGTATTGTGAAGCTACTGATGAGCTGGAGGCGTTTATTCTCAATAAGGTCTTGGATGTAAACGCGATTGTAGGGAGAATTTGAGATACAAGTGAGCTGTTATAAGAGATGACACGACAGGAATTATTTACATGGATACGCCAGCAGTACGGCACAGAGCCAGAATACCCCTGGCATGACTGGAATGCTGTGCTGCGGCACAACGACAATAATAAATGGTATG
>ERZ835980.2458-NODE-2458-length-16710-cov-2.659922_pt1 | contig 16710 bp, 12 predicted proteins | sample MGYA00519943_ERZ835980 | MGnify/ENA primary metagenome ERZ835980 (study PRJEB31850, sample SAMEA3708791) | human gut metagenome | biome: human gut; feature: human-associated habitat; material: faeces | place: China | collected 2014 ... | reverse complement strand
AATTGTATCTGCAGCAATTTCAACATTTGTTTCATCTTTTGTATTCACTGCATAGATGACATTATCTTTAATTTCACTAACACGTGTGTTCACAAATTTTTGAACATTGTGTTCTTTAAAATCAGCTTCCATCAATGGCAATACGGTTTCAGATTCTTGTGCCGCAATTTTATCCATCATTTCTACAATTGAAACTTCTAGACCTTTATTTGCCAAATATTCAGCGGTTTCAGCACCTACTAAGCCTCCACCTAAGACTACACATTTACCGGATACTTCTTGACCATTCAAGATATCCCAACTTGATACTACATTTGAATTTTCTACAGGCATAGGAAGATCCATATTGTGAGCCCCAATGGCCAAGATCACATGATCAAATCCATTCAATTCTTCCATTGTTGGTTCGTGGTTTAATTGAATGTCTACTTTACCAGGTAAGAATTTTTCGTAGTATTGAACCGAACGTAAAATTTCATCTTTTCTAGGTGGAACTGATGCGATATTGATTTGTCCACCTAAACGATCTGATTTTTCAAACACTGTCACTGTATGTCCACGTTTATATGCTACACGAGCCGCTTCTAATCCGGCAAGACCTGCACCAACTACGGCAACATTCTTAGTTTCTGTACATGGTTTAATGAAGATTGTTTCTTCATCTCCATTTTCAGCATTTAAAACACAGCTTAAGTAACGACGAGATTGGATGGCATCTACACAACCTTTATTACAATTCAAACATTCACGAATGCATTCACCTGTTTCCACTTTATTGGCAATATCTGGATCTGTTAACAAACTTCTTCCATAGCCAATCATGTCAGCTGTACCATCTTCTAGAATCTTTTCACCAGCTTCCACACTGACAACACGACCCACTGTTGCCACAGGACAAGAAACAACGGCTTTTACTTTTTCACAAGCACCTAAAGTCCAGTTGTATGGAACCGCACCCATAGGAGGAATTGTATCGCCCATGTTTCCTGTGTGGTTAGCTTGAGCCACTTGAATCATATCAATTCCTGCTGCATCTAACATTTTTGCGAATTCAACCGCTTCATCTTCCAATAAACCACCTTTACCACGTAAAGATCCATCTGGATTTACAGTAATGATTGGAAGTTTATATTCGACCATCATGGATGGAGCCGCTTCCTTAATCGCTTGTAAAACTTCTAATGCATAACGAATACGATTTTCTAAGCTTCCACCATAGTTATCTGTACGGTGATTTAATAATGTAGAACATAATGAACCAAGTAAACGGTCACCATGGATTTCAATCGCATCAATACCTGCTTTTTGTGCTTTTTTAGCACATTGGGCAATGCTATTTTTGATGGCTGTTAATTGTTCAACACTTGCTTCAGTCACAAAGTGCTGCATATCATGATGTAATTTTGCGTAGGCACCCTTTGTCAATTCGTCACAGATTTTTTGTTGTTTTTCAGCCTCTTCTAAATCATTTGCAGCCTTTGCTTTTGCCGCCAATTGACCAGCAATCCCAGCTTCCATGATCATTTTTCCTACACCTTGAACATCATATTCTGGGTGGAACAATTGTAAAGCGACTTTACAATCGTATTCATGTAAGGCATCTGCCAATTTTTTATACATTTCAATTTGTGATTCATCATATAATTTTGGTGTTGGACTTGCCGTACGAACAGGAGCCACATCACCAATAACAATATAGGAACATCCACCTTTGGCAAGTCTTGTATAGAAAGCTAATGAACGAGGACCAATAGATCCGTCTCTTTCTTCATATCCTGTTGTCAAAGGGGGAAACATAATTCTATTTTTAAAAGTTAAGTTACCAACTTGAATTGGTTGTAGTAATTTACTTGTCATATTTTCTCCTATATATTTTTTGCGATTTCATGCGCATTTGTGATCGCATCTTTTAAAGTTCCTACTTTTTCACAATCCCCAATGTAGTGTACATTTTCAGCTTCCACTTCCACTTTCTTAGGTGCATAACCGACTGCGAAAATTAAAGTATCCGCTTCTCTAAGCTTGTGTTCAACACCCTCTTTTACATACGTAATTGTATTTTCATCCACACTTGTTACTTGTGCATTCAATTCGATGCGAACACCTTTCTGCATCAATCTTTGTGTCAATCTAGATTTTGCAGCTCCACCTTCACCAGGCATTAAGTTATTTGTCATTTCTAATAATGTAATCTTACGATTCATTGGGAATAAGTCATTGATTAATGGTGCTAAATAATCGGCTGTTTCACATCCAACACTTCCACCACCTAATACAACAATATTACGTCCTGGATATTTCTTTCCAGATAATACATCGTCTGCAGTCATCCAATTTTTAAATACTTTGAATGGAGGAATTTCTTTTGGAGTTGCTCCACTTGAACATACGATTTCGTAATCTTTAAATTCATTTTCAAGCATTTCTTTTGTGACTTCTGTATTTAAACGAACTTCAATACCTTCATGATCTAAACGACGAATCATAAATTTAATAACTTTACACAATTCTTGTTTCGCAATTGGAACCGCCGCAAGTCTTAATTGTCCACCAAGTTCATTTGATTTTTCACAAAGAACAACTTTGTGTCCACGTTTTTTGGCAACATATGCGGCTTCCATACCAGCAGGACCACCACCGATGACTAATACTTTTTTCTTATCTGTAGCTTCTTCAATCGTATCATCTTCAACACTTGGATTTACTGTACATCCAATACGTTTACCCATCATGATACCTGTTAAACAACGTCCACATCCAATACATGGACGGATGTCATCTACTTTTCCTTCAAATGCCTTATTCGCAAATTCACTATCACATAAGTTTGGACGACCAATCATACACATATCACATTTTTCATTGGCGATTAATTCTTCAGCCATCCAAGGTTCATTAATACGTGCTACAGTGGCAACTGGGATATTTACATGCTTTTTGATTTCTTCACTTGAGTGAGCGTGAGGTGCTGGACTTGTACCTGGTGCAGGCATACTTGATCCACGTTTGATTGTGTTACCACCAGATACGTGAATAAAATCAACACCAGCTTTTTCTAATTGCTTACAAACATAGATTTGATCATTTAATGTCAATCCACCTTCACTATATTCATCACCACTAATACGAACATCAATAATGAAGTCATCTCCACAGTATTTACGAACAGATGCGATTACTTCTAAGCATAAGCGTAAACGTCCATCAATATTTCCACCATATTCATCTGTACGTTTATTATATAAAGGTGTTAAGAAACCACCTAATAATCCGTGGGCATGCGCACATTGAATTTCAACTCCATCACCACCGGCAATCTGAACACGGTGAGCCGCTTGACCAAATTGATCAACGATTGTGTGTAATTCTTCAATTGTTGCAGGTCTTGGTGCACTTTGTGCATAGTAAGGACCCACACAGCTTGGTGCAATTAATTGAGGTGTTCCTGGAACTGGGAATGCCATATAAGCTGGATGGAACAATTGTGCTAAGATTTTAGTTCCATATTGGTGTACGCCATCCACCAATTTTTTCCATCCTGGAATAAAACTATCATCATAAATTGACATATCTCCTGGAAGATATACATACGTTGGTTCTACAGTTACAACTTCAGTAACGATAAGTCCAACTCCACCTTTTGCACGTGCAGAATAGTGTGCTACTAAATCATCTGTAACATATCCTTTATCGGCCATGTTCGTTGAAATAGGTGGCATAAAAATACGGTTTTTTACAGTTGTTTTTCCAATTTCAATTGGTTCAAATAAATGTGGAAAATTATTCATTTTCTAAACTCCTCCTCATAGATTCTTATTATTTTATTCACAAATAGACATAAAAAGCCTATCCCTTTTCTTATGTTTATTATTATGAATTTAAAAAATAAAAAGAATGCGTTACCATCATTATAACGCATTTGTTAACATAAAACCATCTGTTTAGTTAATTTGTGAACTTTTTTAGTTAGGATTACTTAACAATTTATCTTAATATTTCATCATTGATTGTCACAATCGGATCAAGTTCACTTCCATCTCCATACAAGTCAGGGCGCGATAATAAGTATTCCTTTACTTGTTTTTTATTTTGGAATTTTGTTGCTTGAAAAGGTGCAATATTACTATATTTTTCAAAATATAAGTATCCATCTTCTGTATTCACAAGTAGTCCTGTATGACCTGCAAAACGAATATTTTCTTCAGGAACATGTAAATATACGCTTACAATCGAAATGGTATCAGTTTTTAATTGGATGTGTCTTGATTTTAAAGTCTCCACAATTTTAGCTTCTTGTTTCCTTAATGTATCTTCATCAGATACATCAATGGAATGAAACAGTGTGACAAAATCCTTTTTCTTTTCTTCACATGTCTTAAATTGTTCAACCGTATTCAATGCCTCTACATCAAACATTAGCCAAGTATCATTTGAATCCTCATCTTTTGATGTTTCAACTACATTTTGAATCAATGAAAAGGCAGTTAAACGACAATTTAACCAATTTAAATAAGCATACGATTTAGCTGTATCATCCAAATACAACGTATCATAATTTACGCCGCCTTTTGGTAAGCGAACAAAACCTTTCTTATATGAATACTCTTTCGAAATCGAATTAAATTCATTCACCCAGTCCATGACTTTCTTTACATCTTTTTTAAGCAATTTATTTTGAATCATTAAATCTGCCACTTCATTTCGTGTCTTTTCATCGACTAAATTTGAATATGTAACAGAACTTGATTGACATCCACTCAAGCCAAATGTCATACACATTGTAAGGATGATTGTTAATAGTTTTTTTAATCATATATTTCTTTACCTTTCACCAACTTTATTATACGCAAATAAGAAAAGGACTTCAGTTCATATGCCTGAAATCCCATGTTTTTATTTACCATATCTACGATTTGGTTTATCATCATTAAAACGTCTTCTTGGTTTATAGTCACCATCTTTTCGATCATCAAATCTACGTCTTGGTTTATCATCATTGAATCTGCGTCTAGGCTTATCCTCATCAAAACGACGTCTTGGCTTGAAGTCACCATCTTTTCGATCATCAAATCTACGTCTTGACTTATTGTCATCATAGCGACGTTTTGGTTTGAATTCTCCACCTTTTTTATCATCGAATCTACGTCTTGGCTTATAATCACGATCTTTTTTATCATCAAAGCGACGTCTTGGTCTATAGTCATCATTGCGAACAAGTAGCGTAACACTTTCTACATGTGGAGTTTGACTAAACATATCGACTGGTTGAATCTTGACAATACGATATTCTTTCTTTAATACACCTAAGTCTTTAGCCAAAGTCGCTGGGTTACAAGATACATAGATCATCGTTTTGATCTTTGATTTTAAAATAGTTTCCTTCATTGTATCATCCAAACCAGAACGAGGCGGATCCACAATCAATGTATCCACATCTTTTTCTTGCACTAAGTGTGCTAAAGCACTACCCGCATCTTCACAAATGAAAGATACATTGTCTGCATGATTTAACATCGCATTTTCATTGGCATTATCAACCGCATCCTGAATGGATTCAACACCAATAATTTCTTGCGCCTTATCTTTCACAAATAAACTGATGGCACCAATTCCACTATAGGCTTCAACCGTAGTCTTTGATCTTGGCATCCAATCTTTAACCACATTATAAAGGTTGACTGATTGTTTCGTATTTAACTGGAAGAAAGATCTTGGAAGTAAAGAAAGTTGAATATCCTCTAATTGAAGATGCATCTTTTCTTCTCCCCAAATAAAACGCATATCTCCAAATACTTCGCGTTTTGTTTCTGTTTTTACACTTTGCCAAATCGAAACAACACCCTCTAATTGAGTTACATCATAAATAAATTCTTCACTTAGATCTTCTTTTCCCGTCACAAAAATAATTTGAATCTTAGAATCAAATTCTTTCATGACCAACGTACGATAACCTGTTTTCTTTTTATCATCATACATCTTTAAATGATGTTCATTCATGATTTTTAAAACAGCCTGACGTGTCTGTTCTAAAAGTTTTGAGTGCACATAACATCTTTCCATCTTTTGGAAATGATTTGTGTCACGCTCATACATTCCAGTATATAATTCACCATATTCTTCACCAAAAGGAAGTTTACAACTATTACGATAAGATAATGGTTCCGGATTCTTTATGATTGGTAATATACGACCATTATAATCTGCATACTTAATTAATGTCTCCTTTAAATTTCCCTCTTTCATCTTACATTGAGCCGGATATTTCACGTGCATCAAGGCACATCCACCACACTCTTTCCAAATCGGACATAAAGGATAACGACGCTTTGAACTCTGTTCTACCAAACGAGTCATTTCACCAATCAAGTATGTATTTTCATCACTTTTAATATCAAATTCGATTACTTCTTCAGGAATGGCATTTTCAATAAATACAGGCTTTCCTTCATGGAACGCAATCCCTTCACCATTGATTCCCCATTTTTTTATTGTTGTTTTCATATTTTCTTGTACACAGTTACGACAAATTCAAACGTAACCTCTAACCTTTCTAATTCTTTTACTCGATCAAGACCAGCTTGACTTGTTTTATATCGATATGGTGTCATTTCCAATAAAGCCCATACATCATCAACCATTTTCGTTTCCTTAATGATTTTTTGACTCACCATGTCATATTGCTCTTGTATTTCTGGCATTTCATTTTCGTAGGGTGTGTCATACAATACTTCTTTTAATTCAAAACAATGCTTAGGACCCGGACCCACTACAATCCAATATCCATTTTCTTTTAGAATACGATAGATTTCATCTTGGCCTAAAGGCACAAAAATACTGGTAACACAATCTATACTCTCGTCTGAAAAAGGCATATCAAATAAACTCCCCACAATATATTGTGTATGTTTATCTTGTTTAGATGCATGAAGTATCGCTTCCTTACTTAAATCGATGCCATAACTCTGTTCGAAGTTTGCACCAATCTCTTTTGTGTAATAGCCTTGACCGCAGCCAGCATCCAAATACACATTTCCTTTTACCTTTTTCTTTACATATTGACGCATAAAATCATAATAATCTTTTTCCAAAAAATCCGTGCGCGCTTTGACCATTAAAGCATTGTCCCCATGATTCTTTGTCTGTTTACGAGATAAGTTCACATAGCCTTGTTTTGCACAATCAAAAGAGTGATTATTTACGCATCGAAATGTTTTATTTTCTTTTATTAATTTCTCTTTACACACCGGACATATCAACATAGAAAGATTATAACATAAAAGAAAAAGAGAAGTGCTTAATTTTCACTTCTCTTAGAATAAATCTTCTTCAACCTTAACTGGATGTACCCAAATATCTTCTGTATTATCTATACAATCTTGTACCATCTTGTCAAAATCCCATTTTCCCTCATATTTTTCGCATTTATCAACACGAGGTTTTGTGACTGGATTTTTAGGTGTAAAAATTGTACAACAATCTTCATAAGGAAGAATACTTGTTTCATAGGTTCCAATCTTTTTAGATAGATCAATAATCTCAACTTTATCCATACAAACAACTGGACGAATAATTGGCATGTTTGTGACATCATTGATTGCAAGCATACTTTCTAATGTTTGACTTGCGACCTGACCAATTGACTCACCAGTAGCGATTGCTTGCGCATGTCTTTTTTGAGCTAGACCTGTTGCAATACGCATCATCATACGACGCATTAATGTAATCGCATAACTCTCATCCGCATTTTGATAGATAGCTAATTGAAGATCTGTAAATGGAACAACATGAACTAAAACATCCCCCTGATAACCAGATACAAGTCTTGCCAGTTCCATAACTTTTTCTTGTGCATTTTGTGAAGTATATGGAGGAGATGCATAGTGAATACATTCAATATGTACACCACGCTTCATCATTAAGTAGCAGGCAACTGGAGAATCAATTCCGCCACTCAATAAAACCATGGCCTTTCCACCAACACCAACTGGATATCCTCCAGCACCTTGAACACGATCTGTCATAATATAAGCTGCATCTTGGTGAACTTCAACAACAATTTTAACATCCGGATTATGCACATCTACTTTCCAGTCACTGTTCTTTAAAATTTTAGTGGCTACCTTACGATTAATTTCATCCGAAATATAAGGGAATAATTTATCGCTACGACGTGCAGCTACCTTAAATGTTTTTGGCGTTGTTAAATCTAAAGATTCATAACAAGCATCAATGATTTGATCTAAATCTGGTTCCACTTTAATAGCCAATGAGAAAGATGAAATACCAAATACTTTCGCTAAAATGTCACTAACCTGTTTTGAATCTTCATCATGAAGGTAAATATACATACGATCATGTTGTTTTTCAAATTCTAATGTTGGAAATGCTTTTAAAGCCTTACGAACATTGTCATAAAGCGCCTTAATAAAGTTGTTACGGTTTTTTCCTTTTAAACTCAATTCGCCATAACGAATCAAGATATGATTATAACGATAAGCCATAATTCTCTATAATCTCCTTACATGTTTCTATAAAATATTTTGCCTCTTCTAAAGTATTCTCATAAGAAAATGATAAGCGAATTCCATGTGTCGCATCAAATTCCGATTTATGCATAGACAATAAGACTTCAGAAGCATTGGTATTTTGCGAAGAACAAGTACTTTTTGCGGATACACAAATCCCCTTTTGATCCAAAGCATTCAATAAGACTTCACTTGTGATTTGATCAAATGAAATATTTAGAATATATGGAATCGCACTCAAAGGTGAATGAATATGTGCACCCTTAATTTTAGATAATTCTTCACGCAAATATTGATTGATTTTTGAAACATGAGCATACGCACCAGATTGTTCTTCTAAAGCCAAACGAATCGTTTTTGCCAAAACAATATTGGCCGGTGCATTCTCTGTTCCTCCACGAAGACCCTGTTCTTGTTGACCACCTTGAATAATTGGAACAAGCTGAATCTTCTTTTTCTTCATTAAAATGGCACTTCCCTTTAGACCATGAATCTTATGTGCAGAGATTGTTGCCATATCTAATTTGTCGAAAGGAATATCAATTTTTGAGAAGCTTTGTACACAATCCACATGATAAACACAAGTTGGATTTTGATGTACAATTTTCTCTAATTCTAAAATGGGATTGATGGCACCCATTTCATTATTCACATGCATAACAGAAACTAAAATCGTATCTTTACGCATATGCGCTTTTAAACATTCTGGCGTTACAATACCTTCTTCATTAATTGGAAGAAATTCAACTTCAAAGCCAAAACGCTTTAAAAACTCCATCGCATGACGAACACTTGAATGTTCAACATTACTTGTTAGAACATGATGACCTCTATGTTCATTTGCTAGAGCATATCCAACAATAGCTAATGTGTTGGATTCACTAGCCGCTGAAGTAAAAATAATTTCACTAGGCTCTACATGAAGCATAGAAGCAATATTTGATCGACTCTTTTCCATGAGCGTACTTGCTTGACGTCCTATTGCATGCAAACTATCTGGATTGCCATAACAAGTTTCTAACATTTGCCCATAAACACGACGAACCTCTGTACGTACAGAGGTTGTCGAAGCATTATCAAAATAAATCATTACTGCACCTGATTCATAACAGCAGGATCTTTTTGAGCAACTAGTTTCTCATAAATTCCTGGGTGCATGTTTTCGATTGCCTGAATCGCAATCTTAAGTGCACGAGTATATTCTCCATTTTGGAAGCATAACTCTGCACGAGTTAAATCCGAATCCATTTGTGCATGCGTACTACGGAAACGGTTACCAAACACAATCGCATTTTCTACCATAACAGCAACACCGACTAAGTTGTTTGCGTTATTGTATAACTTATATACAAAGTCGATGGCATCCTGCAAATCTGCATTTAATGTTTGTACATCTAATGGTGAGTGATCCAACACAACACGAACACGTTGAATCAAGCGTTCGCCTTCTTTTAAATCTGCAGAAAATTGAGATGAAATACTAGGTAAATGACGTGTTACTGTATTTAGACGCACTTCATTTAAAATCAATTGTAATTTAGTCAATTGTTTTTTAGCACGTGATTCATCACTACTTGCTCCCACTAGCATTTCTTTCATATCCTTGACTTGATCGTGGAATTCATTAACATCTTCTGAAAATTTACGATAACCATGAACTACATCTACGCTTGGACGTTGATTTTGTTTCAATTCATTTTGAATTTCATCACGACGCTTTTCTAAATCTTCCATTTGGATTTTTGCCAAAGAGAAGCGGTGTGTCCAATCTTCTAAACCAAAACGGTCTTTGATATTGGCATAAAGCGCCATAATTTCCTCAAGTTCCTGACCAATGACATTAACAATATCTAAATTTGATTGAAGACTCACATGAATTTCTTCATATGCCTGTTTTTCATTCGTCACATCATCTTGTAAAGCTAAGATGTGATCTCCAATGATTTCCAAGTTTTCTTGTGCCAATTCAAATTCACCAGCATCCAATTGATCAATTGTACTTGCCAATGCATTTTGAATGGTTGTTAATTTTTCTTCTGGTTCTAAATAAGATAAGTCGATATCTTTTTCTTGTAATTCCTTGATGTGCAAACGAACTTCGTTGATTGCACGAGGCAATACATTCTTGGCCTTTTCATAGAGTCCAGGGAAGGCTGCAATTTTAGAGCTGATCTCATCCACCATTTTTGAGATTTTTTCTTGTTCTTCCTTTGCCTTATTAAATTCAGAAGCAAACATCCATTCTTCGAAATTAGAGAATTCATTTTCGATTTCCTCTAAACATGAATCTACATAATTAACCGATCCATAGAATGAAGAACGATTATCTTGATAAACAGTTTTCACATTACGGAAACGTTCTTTTAAAGCATTTGCCGATTCACGAACTTCTGTTTCACGAGCTAAGATGTGATCCAAAGATTGCGTAACAATACGAATTCTTTCTTTTGTTTCATCCATCATTGTTTCTAAATCATCCATTGCACGCATTGATTTACGCAAACGATGTCTAGAAACATAATCATCTGCTTCATTGAACAAATCATCACATGCACTTAAGTTATTTTGACAAGTATCATATTTTGGAGTTAATTTTTTAACTTTATCCATGATATCATCATTCACTCTTGCGAACGCCGATGCTTTGTTAAATTTATAGGCCAAGGAATTGTTACGAATTTCATTCATTTCAATTTCAAGATCTGAAAGTCGCTTCGACGCCTTTTTACGTTTGATCATACGCATGATGATCCAAACCAAGATCAAGACTAAAATCGCTATGCAAAGATAGATGATTACAGTCACAGAAAGTTGATTTTTTATGAATGCGTATACTGATCGAAAGAAATTCAAAACACTATCCATAGTGGTACCTCCTTGCAAACCATTCTTATTATAGCAAAACTTCAAAATCATTGCATCAATTTCTTGATTTTATTCATGTTCTTTGATATGATACATAGGCATAAATTGATAGCAGCATACAAAGTTAAAGGATATGCGTTACAGCACTAAGCGATATGAGTAAGCTAATAGCTGATAGCGGAAAATATCATTGTTAACACAACCTTTAAAGATTTGTACTGTTATTGTTTTATGAATGATATAAAACAATAGGAGGAAAAATTATGTCAAGAAACACAGGAAGCATTTGGAAAAAGTCTCGTCGTCTTGGTTTCTCAGTTTTAGAAACTGGTGAAGAATTAACTCGTCGTGATACTATTCCAGGACAACACGGTTCACCTCGTCGTCCAAAATTAACAAACTACGGTATCCAGTTACAAGAAAAACAAAGAATTCGTCACACTTACCAATTAAGTGAAAAACAATTCTACAACACTTACTTAAAAGCAAGTAAAAAAGCTGGTTCAGCTGGTGAAAACTTCTTAGTAATGTTAGAATCTCGTTTAGATAATATCGTTTATCGTATGGGATTTGCACGTACTCGTCGTGCTAGCCGTCAGTTAGTAAACCACGGACACGTATTAGTAGATGGTAAGAAAGTAGATATCCCTAGTTTCCAAGTAAAACCAGGACAAGTTATCGAAATCCGTGAACGCGCTAAAAACTTAAGCGTAATTAACGAAGCTTTAGAAGCTGCAACAGCAACTGTTGATTTTGTAGAAGTAAACAAAGACGCTAAGAAAGGTACTTATGTTCGTTACCCAGAACGTAAAGAACTATTCACAGCTCAAGAAATCAACGAATTGTTAGTAGTAGAATTCTACAACCGTTAATCTTAGACATAAAAAAAGAAAGAAGCGACTTGATTCGCTTCTTTTTTTGTGGATGTGTTTTCTTATTTTGTGTATTTCTCTTTGTTTTACTAACGTAAAAAATCAATTTTTTCGGCTACAAAGCCATAGTTTAAATATACCTTTTCATCCTTTTGGTATTTACGCGAATGAATACGACCATTGATTCCTACATAATCACCAATCTTACATGAAGCACTTACCGTTTCTGCAAGTCCTCGCCATACTTCAATAACCATATCATCATTTTCATAAACACCATCTGAATTTGGAAAGTTACGCTGCACACGAACAGGAAGTTCACAAGTCTTCAAACCATTTGTTGTTTCCTTTAAAATAGGCATTTCCGTAATTTTCCCCACGATACTAAACGCATTCATAATTGATTATCCTCCTTCAATTCTGACCACCATTTTCATCACCATCCTTCTTCAAATGTATTGTACAAACATCCCTCATATAAAACAAACGACCTATTTTGTCTATAGGTCGCTATTTTGTACATATTTCTATTGTTTTCAGCCTCTAATTCGGCTAAAATAGCGCAAATTAGATCAGATAGAATCATTCGGAAGAATTTTTGTCACACACACATTTGAAAAATCTAAATCATCCAAATTAGAAAGAACCTTGTCTAAAGACATCTTTTGAATGCGATTTAAACTATCCATATAATCAAAATTTTCAAAATGACTTCTTAATAAATCATTAGCTAAACCATCAAAATGATTTAAGCCCCTTAAATTATTCGCTATAGCCTGCGCACGCAAAGATTGATAATCTTCATTCAATATTGTTTTCTTCTTCACCTGCTCTTTTACAAGCTCAATAAAAGCCTCTGGATTTGTTGTTTGTGCATAAAACAAGACATAACTATGATCTGTAGTAAAGTCAGCTTCTGCTCCTACAAATTGCGTAAAGATTCTTTGATCCAGCCATTCTTGAAATTTAGGATTCAAAGGCCCCATTAAAGAATCTAGCCACATATTGACCGCAAAATCCTTTTCTATACTCTCCATAACATTTGAACACGGCTTCATTTTAAAGCCAACACACACAAAAGGCTGAGAAATATCCATTGTATCTACAAATTCTTTGCGATTGACTTCCATGGGTTCTTCTTTAAAAACACGCGAAATCTCTTTATCACACTTACTTTCTATATCCTTTTGACAGTCTTTGATCCATTCCATAATTTCGTCTGTATCTTTTCCAGTGATGCCTACAAGACATAATTTACTTGGATCATAGTTCAACTCATAAAAATATTTAAGATCTTCCATACGCATATTTTGAATATCTTCCTTAGATCCTAATACATCTACTTTCATTGGATGATTCTTATATAAAGAGATTAAAGTCTCCTTAAAAAGACGCTGTTCAGGCGATTGTTGATACATATCATATTCACTTAGAATAATTCCCTTTTCTTTTTCAATCGTTTTGTTTGTCACATCTAAATTCTCGACAAAATCAAATAATAGCTTTAATGGCTGTTTTACATCCGCTGTCGTTGAAAAATAGAATGCCGTCTCCGTATATGAAGTATAAGCATTTGTCGAACACTGCAAACCCGCAAACAATTCACTAACATCTTCTCCATCTAAATAAAACATTTGATGCTCTAAATAATGAGCCAATCCACTTTTATGATGAACAAGTGTTCCATCCACATTTTGATCTATGTCAAAGCCACCAACTTTTGCCCCCAAAAGAAAGAGTGATCTTTGATAATCCGGCTTATGCACAAGTAAAACTTGTAAGCCATTTGGTAAAGTTTCTTTTGTTAAATCCAAATTATAATTCATTTTCATTCTCCGCAACAATGGCTACTGATGCCAAATTCATTTGTAAAGCAACACGCGAAATATCTTCCTTTGTCACCTTCATAATTCTTTCAATTCTTTGTTCTGTTGTCAGTTTACGATGCAACAAATCATCTAAAAATGCTTGGGCAATTAAAGAGAGTGCCTGATCCAACCCGCCAACAAGGCGATCTTTAAATCCCATTTTCGCAATTTCTAAATAGGCATCATCATAATCCATATTCAATAATCGATCCATTTGGGTTTCTATTAAATTCAATACTTTAGTAACATCTTTACGATTTACACCCGTATGAATCAATATCGCACCATCAAAACGAATGATTGATGAGCTTATTGAATAACAAAGGCTATTCTTCTCACGAATCTCATCAAACATCAAATTCTTTTGACTTTGTCCTAAAATACTACACAAAAGCAATTCTGCCTCATAGTCTGCACTTGAAATATCCACCGATGTAGAATAGACTTGCGAAATACAGGTTTGAGAAATATCCTTTTCAAATGTCTTATAACTCGTTTCTACTTTTGGAAGCAATGTTCTTTCTGAAATAAAAGGACAATGCGAATCCAATGAATCAATAAAGTCATATAGTTCTTGATCAACATATCCACAAATATAGAAATGTTTAGCCATATCCATATAGAGTGTATATATTTGTTTGACATCTTTTAAAGTAAGCGTTTCTAAGTCCTTTAAACTTCCTTGTACAGGAATCGAAATCGAATGCTTATCATGAGCCATTTCAAAGGCATACATACAAGATAAATTGGCTGGGTCATCCATTTGTGCTAATAATCTATTTTTCAATAAATATACAGACTCTTTGAAGTTTTCTTCATCCAATACCGAATGAAATAAAGCTTGATCCATAATATCTTTGATTTTATTTACATAATTCTCATCTTCAATCCAGTCTGGACGAACAAATTGAAAACGCACATCCACTTGAATTAAATCCCCGAAAGATGTTAATCCATAAGATATTTTCGTACCATAAGCTAGATTTAGCGTAGAAGCTAATTTCTGTTTTGAATCCATCTTTTCTGTTTTTGCCTTCATCATATATACAAGAACATTGAGTGCCGTAATTGTATTTCGATTAAAAGGCATCATTGTTTTACAAGAAACATAGACATCGCTAAATTTTTGCGTTTGAATATAGTTCATACAAGACCTCCTTGAAAAATATATTATTGATTTTACCACAAAAACAAAAAAAAGGTTAGAATTGAATTCTAACCTACATGAACATATGCGATCAATGCATTACCACAAGAAACAGATGCTCTTACAGTTTGGTTTCCATACCATCCACCATGAACAGCTTCACCGTTTCCAAGATAAATCGCAACGTGACCTGAATAAACAATAATATCACCTGCAACTGGACTTGATGTAATGCGTCCTAAACTTAAATATTGTTCAGGAGAACCGTGGAAATTAATTCCTACGGCTTTCAAAGCATTTGTGACTAACATTGTACAATCTTGACTTGCTCCTATTTGATTCAACGCTGCAGCCGCAATAGCTGAAGAGTTTACACTTGGAGTTGGTGGTGCATAGTTATTGTTGTAACCATTGTTTGTAGAACCACCTGTTGTATTCTGTGAAGGAGCTTGTGTAGTATTTGTACTTGTGTTTGTACTTGTACTTGTATTTGTGTTTGTAGTAGTACTTTGAGCCGGTGTACTTGTAGTGTCTTGAGTTGAAGAATTCTGAGAAGGAGTTATTTCAGTCGCAACACCATTTTCATCGATCTTATATCCATCTTTTTCGGTATTCTTAATTAAATTACCATTTTCATCGAATGCGTATTTAGTTCCATCAATATCTAAGAATTTATTCTTAGTGACTTCACCATTTTCTGCATAATAATCTTCTTTTACCAGTTCAAAGCGGTCATTCAGCGGCTTTTTTTCATACGGAATCTGGAACAGTTCCGACCATACCGGATAGAATCCATATGTGACATCCGGAAAGAAAATCGGCTTTTTCGAATTGAAAAACGTCAAAAAGCACATCGCAAGCACATCATCTGACCCAACGCCACTGAAAACCTGCTCCGGTTTCACGCCGTAAAAGTCTGCAATGGCGGTATTTAACTTGGAAACAACCGGGTCTGGATAGAGCCGCAGCGAATCGACAGATAAATCATGCAGGGCAGCTTCTACTGCTGGAGCTGGCGGATACGGATTTTCATTGGTGTTCAGTTTTACCATGTCCGGAAAATTTGGCTGGTCGCCCGGCACATAAGGGTCTACCTTGCGGACGTAGTTCATAAAAGCAGCTGACATAATGATTCTTCTTTCTTTTTCAATAATTTTCTATTCAGAACCGCTTACCGATTCTTCTTTAACAAATCCTGTTTTACTTCCCAGAGTGCCTGGGACAAATCGACATAATATGTATGCGGATTCTCAAACCGCTTGACTTCATCCCAAAGCAACGCAATCTGTTCCTTGCAATACTGGCAAATCTCCGCCAAAGACGGCTGGTCATAGACACAGACACCATTCTTGAAAATCGGCACTAATAATTCTCGTACCGTGTAATTTGTAATTTCTTTGGTTTTCCAAGTCGCAATTGGGTCGAAAATGGTA
>ERZ835980.2455-NODE-2455-length-16733-cov-26.908442_pt1 | contig 16733 bp, 9 predicted proteins | sample MGYA00519943_ERZ835980 | MGnify/ENA primary metagenome ERZ835980 (study PRJEB31850, sample SAMEA3708791) | human gut metagenome | biome: human gut; feature: human-associated habitat; material: faeces | place: China | collected 2014 ... | reverse complement strand
TCAGCTGTTACTGCTTTTTTTGAATTATGCAAGGTATAAACGCGGAGACGCTTACTAACTATGTTACGGTGAAGGGTGACGAATTGCGCCGTATCGATCCAAACAATATATTGAAGAGCCTTCAGTTCTTTGACCCTAGTTTCAAGGTGAAGGAGAACAACTCGAATGGTTCTGACCCTACTGCGCAGCCAGAGTTTCAGATGCGTGGTGACCAATCGTTGGGTTCTGTGTCTAACATGAATTCTATGGACTTGTTGCTTGACAACGTATCAAGTCGTCCGAATACACCTTTGTTTGTACTCGATGGTTTCGTAGTACCTATGACTCGTATCCTTTCCCTCGACCCAGAGCGTATTGACGATGTGACAATCCTCAAGGATGCTGCCGCTACCTCTATCTATGGTTCGAAGGCAAGTAATGGCGTTGTGGTTATCACTACAAAGGTGGCTCCTGATGGCGCCTTGTCTGTGGCTTATAATGGAACATTGACTATTCAGTCACCAGACTTGACCGATTATAACATGATGAATGCAGCCGAGAAGTTGCAGACTGAGTGGATGGCAGGTGTTTATGACCCTAATAGCGTAAGCAGCATGAACCGCTATAACGAATTGCGTCGCAATGTGTTGGCAGGTGTTGATTCCTATTGGCTTTCACAACCTTTGCGTACAGCCGTACAGACACGTCACTCCTTGACTGCCGCAGGTGGTACGGATGTGTTCAGATATAGCTTGGGTGTCAATGCAGCCTTCCAACCAGGTGTGATGAAGGGATCATCCAACAATACCAAGGGTGTTGACTTCTCCATGACTTATCGTAAAAAGCGTGTTACCGTAGGAGCCAACATCAACTTGTCGGAAACATCTGGTAACAATTCTCCATACGGTTCCTATTCATCTTATAGTCAGGCAAACCCATACTACCGCATGACCAATGCGCAAGGAGGTTATGACCAGATATTGGATAACTTTACTGCTGCGGGAAGTATTACCGTAACTAACCCACTTTACAACTCAAATATCGGTGTCAAGGACTTCTCTAGAAGCCTCAGCATAGCCAGCAGTTTGAACTTCGAGTACATGATTCTCGACAACTTGCGCTTCACGGAGTCTTTGCAATATACTCGTGGAACTGCACGTACAGAGAGATTCTTGCCTGCTGACCATACAAACTTTGCCAACGAGACAGACAAGACTTTGAAGGGTAGTTATACCAAGAACACTGGTGAGTCCACCTCTTGGTCTAGCAACATGGGTATCAACTACAACTTGCCTATCGACAAGCACTTGATCAGTATGTTTGCCAACTGGACTGTGAATGAGGATCGCAATAACTATGTGAACCTTTCTGCCACTGGTTATCCTGACCGTCACATGGATGATTTTATCTTCGGTAACAAGATGTCAACCAATCCAAGTGGTTCGGAAGCCATATCACGTACCATGAGCTTTATCGGACAGATTTCATATAGCTATGACAATAGATACTCTGTTGATTTCAACTTGAGTGAGGAGAACTCCTCTCGCTATACCAATAATAACTTTACCCCATTCTGGTCAACCGGTGTACGCTGGAATGCTTATCGAGAGAAATGGCTCGAAGGTCGTATCTCCAACTTGGTGTTCCGTGCTACTTATGGTGTGACTGGTGAGCAAAGTTCTAGTCCTTACGAGACCATTGAGTTCTATACCTTCACCAATACGATGAAACCATACAACTCATTCGGAACCTTGGGTGCAATGTTGCAGGGTTTGAACAATCCTGACTTGAAGTGGGCTAAGACCGACCAGTTGAGCTTGGGAGTTGACATCGGTTTCTGGAAGAACCGCATCAATGCTTCGTTCAACTACTACAACAACATCACTCGCCAAATGATGACCCAGTATGACTTGGCTCCATCTACCGGTTTCAACTCTCAGAACATCAATGCAGGTGAGTTGCAGAACCGCGGTTTCGATGTGTCTTTGAATGTCATCGCTTACCAGAACTTGCGTAAGCAACTCTATTGGAACATCAATGCCAACGCCAACCATAACAAGAACAAGATTCGTAAGATCTCGGATTATCTCCGTAAGATCAACGAGCGCCAGTTGGCTTCCAAGAGTGCGCCACTGCCAATCTTGCAAGAGGGCTATTCTACCACCACCTTGTTTACGGTTCGTTCCTTGGGTATCGACCCTGTGACAGGTAAGGAAGTGTTCTTGACACGTGATGGACAGAAGACCTTTGAATGGAACAGTAATGACAAGGTGCCAGTAGGTGATACCAATCCAAAGGTGAGCGGTACCATCAGTAGCTCACTCAACTATAAGGACTTGACCTTCAATGTCGGTTTCACTTATAAGTGGGGTGGTATTGTATATAACTCTACCTTGGTGGACAAGATTGAGAATCGTAACATCGCTTACAACTTGGACAAGCGTGCTATGACCAGCCGTTGGCAGAAGCCAGGAGATGTTACCTATTTCAAGAAGTTCTCCTTGGATGCCAGTGCTAGTCAGACAGAGCAGAGTACCCGTTTCATCATGGATGATGACGAGTTGAAGATGTCAACCATGAGCGTGGGCTATCGTATGCGCTATGAGAAGTTCAACTTCTTGCGCAAGATGAACATTGATGTCTTGTCGCTCAACTTCACGACAAACGACTTGTTCAGACTGTCTCGCATCAAGATGGAGAGAGGTTTGGATTATCCATTCGCTCGCTCATATACATTATCTCTGTCACTTATCTTCAAATAATATTGTAAATTATGAAATTCAGATTATTATATATAGGTGTAATAGCAGTGGCTTCTGCCTGCCTGACCTCATGCTCAGACTGGTTTGATGTCAGTCCTAAGACCGACGTGAAGGCAGAAGAGTTGTTTGAGACACCAGAGGGTTTTGAGAGTGCCTTGGCTGGTATCTATATCTCCTTGACGGATGAAGACAGCTACGGACACGACATGAGCTTTGGCCTTATCGACCAGTTGGCTCAACTTTACGACTGCATTCCAGACGGAACTACCGATCGTGAGGCAATCTATCAGTATGAACAGCAATCAGATGGCTACTACACCAAGTCTCGTTTGGCAGCAATTTGGCTGAAGTCTTACAACTTGATTGCCAATGCCAATAACCTCATCAAGTGGTTGGATAAGAATGGAACACGAGTTCTCGATGAACAGACTCGCAACCTCTACTATGGTGAGGCATACGCCTTGAGAGCTTATCTCCATTTCGACTTGTTGCGTGGCTGGGGACCTATGAATTATCAGACAGGTAAGTCAACCTTGACAATTCCATATCGTGAGGTAGCAAACAGTGAGAAACTTCCTCGCCTCTCAGCCGAGACTATCGTACAGAAAATAGAGGCAGACTTGGAGAAAGCCGAGCAATACCTGGCAGCAGACAAGGCTATTGCCAGTGCAGAGAAGGTAATCAACCATAGTGGTTTGGCTTTGCAGACTTCCAATACCAATGATCCTGCTCAATATACAGAGACACTCTTTGGCATCAACAAGTATCAGATGAGCGACAATATCTCGTCTTATTTTGCCGAAGGACCTAGCTTCACTACTCAGTATTGGACAAGTTTGGCAAACTATAAGCGTATCTTCGAGGCAGAGGGTAACGAGCGTGATGCTGACATCCGTGCCCGTCGTGGTGCTGGAGTTTATGTATATGATGGAGTGAGTCGTGTCATCAGTCGTAAGTATCTGAAGAATGACGATGGCATCATCCCATTGGTTCGTCTTCCGGAGATGTATTACATCCTTTGCGAGATGTCACCATTGGCAGATGCACCACGATATATCAACATCGTAAGAAGTCGTCGTGGTATCTCCAACTCTTCAGCTTATACCTCATTTGCTAATGAGGATGCTAGAACTGAGGCTTTGAGCAAGGAATATCGTAAGGAGTTCTATGCAGAGGGTCAATACTTCTATTTCTTGAAACGTCATGGTATCACCTCTCTTGATTACTCTCACGATGTAAATACCGATGATGTCGTGAGCATGTCGGAAAACCGTTATGTATTCCCATTGCCAGATGGTGAGAAGGAATATGGATGGACAGATGAGGAATCTAACAATACATCAAACAATTAATTATGAAACGACATTTAAATACATTATACATATTGGGAATGGTCATCCTCGCAGGTGTCTTCTCTGCTTGTAGCAAGGAAGATCCAACCTTGTTTGAAGGTGAATCGGATGGCTTCTACTTCAATTATGACTCTAAGGATGACTTGACTTCCACTATCAACTTCGCCGACTCTGTAGTTACAGAGCCAGAGGTGGGATATGTACCTGTTCGTATCCGTCTCTTGGGGCATTTGTCAGACAAGGTAACTCCTATTACCCTCAAGGCTGATGCTGTAGATGGATATGATGAGGCTTCGGTTACTTTGCCAAAGGTGGAGTTGAAGGCAGGTGCATACGACACTACCGTGTATGTAGCAGTAGCTCGCCCTGCACAAGAAAATGTCACTTATGCGGCAAAGATTTCCTTTGAGCAAGGGGATAAGAGCATGAAGGACTTCGACAGCTTCATTATCTATACTACAGAGTCATATACCGAGCCATCCAATTGGGATGATGACATCTATGGCGCTTATAGCAAGGATAAGTATAAGTTTATCGCCAAGACTTTGAGAAAGGCTGATTTCTGCAATGATAGAAGTGACGTGCAGTGCAATACTTACAATCCTGCTTTGATTACTGCCGTAAGAGAGTGGCATAAGGAAAATCCTAACGAAGCGATTCCATACGACATTCCTTTCTTGGGTGGTGATTACTATTATGGTGAGTACGACCAACCAGATTATTGGGGTGATCTTCAGGACAAGTACTTTGGCTATTATGATGGTTATGGCTTTGGTACTTTGGCTTCAAGCTTGGGTATTAATACTCAGAATGAGGAGCAAGAATTGGGATCTAATAATGAGCAAGTTCTTGTGGCAGCCAACAAAAATGCCGTTCGCCTCATGATGGAGAACTACAACAATCTGTTTGAGCAAGGCTACAACTTCTGGGGATTCAACTCTGCGTTTAGTGTTCCAATGGTGGATGGCGTAGATTATGACGTTGTGGAACCAGCCTTCTGGACAGATGAGCAGACTAAGCCTATGATAGAGAAATATTATGGTGCTTACTCCGCAGACAAGTACAAGAAGATGATTCAGATAGCCAAGCAAGAGGCAGGTGATAGTTTCAAGCCATTCACACTCTTCCCAGTGTCATTGCAATGGGATGATGCCAGTATGCAGAATGTTCCAGTATGGGACGCTAATGCCAACTGGAATTGGATGTACTATGGCGAGCAGGTCATCTATTATCTCTACACTATGTTTAAGGCAGCGGAACCAAACTTGTTCCCTGATGGTGTAGTAGAGCCAGAAGCCAAGAGCCAGAAGAGAAAATAAATATTCTAAAACAGAAGGATTATGAAAAAAATACTATATGTTGCCATGAGTGCTTTGATGCTCACTTCCTGCTATGAGGATAAAGGCAACTATGATTATCATTTCGATGATCTCAACAAGGTCGATATCAGTGATGTGACCTACACGCCGAGTGCATACGAGGGCGTGTCGGGTAGCGTCATCGAAATCCAGATGCCTATGACGGAAGACAAGGTGCAGAGAGTGGAAGCCAATTTAAAGCAGACCTTGGCTGACAACTATGACAACCTTGACTTCACTTGGTATTCTTCCTATACGGTAACGGAAACCAATCCGATGACAGGTCGTGAGACAACCAAGACGCTCCGTGACACACTTCATACAAGAGGTTATGTCGATTTGGATTTCCCTGCCAATACCGATAGAAGTTATAACTTGATGATGGTAGTAAAGGACAAGACCACCGATTTGGATTACTATGCCAACTTGAATGTAAAGACTCGTCTCTTGTTCAAGAATAGCTTGTTCTTCTTGCATCAGAAGGGTAGCGAGACCTACTTGGGTAACGTGGAGAAGATAGGAAGCAGTTTGGAGAGTAGAAGCAATGCTTATCAGACTGCCTTTCCAACAACTACCGATAATGTATTCTCTAGTGCCATTAAGTTGGGCTTCACCACTTATATTTCTTCCAGAACGGCAACGGCTGCTTTGATGGTGTTCAATGCTGATGGACGTGGTTATTCTTACAATACCTTGAAAGGACTCCAGCGCTTTGATGTGCCATTGGTTCCGACAGGGTCAACCCCTTTTGTGGCTAGCCGACTCGTTGATGTGGGCAGTAGTTCTACGTTTAATAAGTTTGACTGTTTGATTTCTCGTGATGGTCAGTTCTATATTGGCAAGATGGCTCCTTACTTCATGGTGCCTGGTGCTGCTTCCTATGATAACACACTCCATCCTGGTGATTATCAGGTGACCGCAGCTACTGTTACGGCAGACAACTTCGTCTTGTGGGATGCCAAGAACAACCGATTCATCTATCAGTCGAATGGTGACTATGTTCCTGCTTGGAGTATGGATGGCCTTGCTGGTACACAGAGTTCTATGGCGGTCAAGGATGCTCATGTAGATTTCTCTTCCTTGGGTTCGTTGTCACCAGTGGGCAAGCAGGCTGTATATGCTTTCATCGCTTCTCACTCTGAGTTCTTCGAGGATGCCAAGCCACAATTCATCTTCAAGGACAATGCAGACAACTTCTATCTCTATGAGTTGACTTCTGTCGATGGTGGAAAGAATAGTAAGGCGAAGGCTACAAGAGGTGGTGACGATGAGGATGCTTCTTCTTCAGAGGCAGCCTATACCATCACAGGCAAGCGCCTTCCTGATTTCCATCCGGGCAGCAACTTGGCTAGCATCACTTACAACCCTTGGTTCTCTACCAACTATATCTTCTATGCCAAGGATGACCAAGTGATTCGTCACAATCTGTCGAATGGTGATGAGGAAGTAATCTATACGGCTCCAGTGGGCTATACAGTAAGCATCATCAAGTTCCGTACTTATGACTCAGAGAGTAATAGTACGTTGTCGTCCAACTTCGGTGATTTAGGTCTTTACCTCAGCATCGGTATGAACAAGGGTGACAATGGTGCAGTGGCAGAAATCAAGCTCACTACTTCTGCCGATGTGGATGAGAGTTATACGATGTTCTGTGACAAGGATGCTGACGGCAATGCCTTCGGCAAAATCCTTGATGTGCAGTTCGCTCACATTTATTCATTTAGTAAAGATAGTCAATGATACAACGCATATCTATGGCACTGCTCGCTTTGGCGAGTGGCGCTTTTCAGGTTTACGCCCAGTCTAATATGACCGTGTCGGGCAAGATAGAGGGAATACCATCCGGGCAACTTGTTTTGGTGGCTCAGGTGGGTGAGAATCAAGTGGATACTTTGGGTGCGGCTTCTTTCAAGGCACCTAAGTTTCAGTTGAAAGCGATGGTCAAGGAACCTGTCATGGCACAGTTGGTTGTGAAAGGTTATGGTGGTGGTTTCAACTTCATTGCGGAACCTAATGCCAAGTACCAAGCTTTCCTCTGCAATGACAATAGAGCCTATGTCAAGGGAGGCGCTCTGCAAGATGAGTGGACGGCTTTCTCCAAGCGATCGGCTGAGTTGCATGAGCAAGCCAAGGCAATGCAAGAGCGTTACGATGCTTTGAGAGCTGCCAATAAGTTCCGCAGTGCCAGTGCTACCAACGACTCTCTGCAAACGCTTCGTCAGTCGGTTCATACCGAGACGCAGGCTTTCTTGCAGAAGCATGACGATGTGTTGGCTGCCTATACTTACAATAGCAATGCCTTGATGGCAGAGTTGAATCTAGAGGAAACTCGTCGCTTATATAACTCCATGGGTGAGGGGGCTAAGAATACCCCTAGCGGCAGAATCATGTTGCAGCGCATCCAACGCATGGAGAAGGTGACGCAAGGCAAGAAGGCTCCTGACTTCACTTTGCAAGACCTACAAGGCAATGTCGTTACCCTCAGTCAAGTGAAGACGAAGGTGAAAATCGTTGATTTCTGGGCTTCTTGGTGCGGACCTTGTCGCCTCAACAATCCTTCGTTGAAGAAGATTTATGAGAAGTATCATGAGAAGGGATTGGAAATCATCAGTGTTTCGCTCGACAACGTGAAAGACCGTTGGGAGAAAGCGGTGAGCAAAGATGGATTGCCATGGATCAATGTCAGTTCCCTGAAGGGATGGAAGTGCGAGGTGGCACAGACCTACGATGTGAAGAGTGTGCCTGCTATCTTCATCCTCGATGGCGAGAACCATATCATCGCAACCAACCTCAGAGGAGATAAGTTGGATGCTTTCCTCAATGAGAAACTAACAAATAATTAACAAGATAATAATTATGAAGAAGAAAAAGATTATGTTATTAGCACTCGGCATCATGGGCGTTTTGCCACTGATGGCGCAAGGCTCCCGACATTTCACCATCGATGGTGAGATGACTCGTGACTCTATGCGTTATGAGCCGAAGGCTATCCAGAAGGTGTATCTCAAGCATATCGTCAATGGTGAGGAGGTGCTCTTGGATTCTGCTATTGTCAAGAATCGCCGTTTCCATTTCGAGGGCACTGCTCCTGAATTTACGGAGGCTGCCATGATTACGGGCTTTGACAATGGTGCAGTACAGCTTCTCTTGGAGCCAGGAAATATCAAGGTGCTTCCTTTCGATGCCCATTTCCCTACAGGTGCCAAGGCAGAGGGAACGACTAACAATGACATATTCAAGGGGTATGTCTTGTTGCACGGCAAGAATGCTGATGATGCAAAACGCAATATCGACAATTTGCGCAAGTCTTTGCCTGATAGCATCATCAAGGATGACATGAAATACATGCCATATCATAGTGCGATGTTCAATGCCAATGGCGTATATTATAAGGTAGATGTGATGGACTACTTCTTGAAGCACATCGACAGCGAAGCTGCCCTCTTTATCTTGAAGTACGACCTTTATTATATGTATAAGCCACAGGTGCTGCATGATGTCTTCATGAAGGCTATGCCTGAGAGATTGCACGAGCATCCTATCTACAAGGAATTGGCAAATCAGCTCCTTACCAACCAGATGGGAGAGGGGAGTGCCGCACCTGACTTTTCTGCAAAAGGTCTAGATGGTAAGTCTTTGTCGTTGTCTCAGTTGAAGGGCAAGTTTGTCTTCTTGGACATCTGGGCTTCCTGGTGTGCGCCTTGTCGCCGTGAGATTCCTTTCGTGAAGCAAGCATTGGCTGAGGCTGCATCTTCCGACAACTTCAAGGTGCTCAGCTATTCCATCGACAGTAAGAAGGACGAGTGGGTGAACTGCATCAACAAGAATCAAATGACCGACAAGAACTGGATTCATGTCTCTACCTTGAAGGGGTGGGGCTCCGACATCGTACGTCTGTACAATGTGCGTGGTGTACCTCATACCGTGCTGATTGACCCACAGGGAAACATCGTCAAGTTTAACTTGCGTGGCGAAGAATTGGTGAAGACAGTGAAGGACATCCTCAGCAAGCCTTTCAAGGCTAAGAAGGTAACTGCTAATAAGGAGGTAGAACTTCCTACTGTTGAGATGCCTAAGTATGTGGCATCTACTGATGCCGACAAGAAGGTGGCAGCTGAGTATGAGAAGATAGCCAAGCAGAAAGGTTTGTCTCCAATCAGTATGTTGGAGAATAAGTTGAAGTTCATCCTCGACCATAACAACTCTTCTTTCGCTCCATACGCATTGGAAAGAGACTTCTTCAACATTCTGGACAAGGCTTATAACCAGCGTCTCTCAAATGCTTTCTCTCCTGACATCCAAGACTCACCTTATTATAAGTCTTACGTGAACAAGGTGGCTGCTTTGTTGGAAGATGATGATAAATAAGTAACATTATATATTTATGTTTAATTTGAAAGCTAATAAAATAGGCATTGCCATCCTCTCCTTGGGGATGACATTGCAGGTTTCAGCGCAAGGGAAGGGGAGCGACTCGCTCCTCACCACCCTCAAGCAGGAACTGAAGTATAGCATGGAGTCGCTCAGCAAGCAGAAGACGGTTCCTTATTTCATGAGTTTGCGACTCCAGGACTCCAAAATGGTGGTGGTACAGAGCAACCTTGGTGTGGCTTCTGCCGATAGTAGCCGACAGAGAATGGTGACTCCACAGATTCGACTCGGTAGCTACGAACTCGACAACTTCAAGTACAACAACCAGGGCAGTGGCGCTACCGGACAGAATGCTCGCAATGGACAGGGCGTGCTCATCCCACTGAGCGGACAGGTGATTCCTGCCATGCGTCAGGCTATCTGGAAGGAGACACTCCGACGCTATGACGTGGCGCTCGGCAACTTGGAGCAGGCGAAGTCGAAGACCTTGACAGGTCAGGACAACGAGGACAAGGCTCCTTGTTTCTCCAAGGCTCCGGTGGAATCCTACTACGAGGAGGACTTGGCAGAAGGACAGAAGCACATCGACATCAACTTTTGGCAAGACCGCTTGAATAAGATTACCAATGTGTTCAAGCAGTATAAGAATATCGAGCAGGGTACTGCCAATATCCAGTTTGAGGTATATCGCAACTACTTCGTCAATACCGATGGCTCTGAAATCGTGCAGAACCGTCGTGTGGCTCGTGTCATGATTTCCGCTTCGGTGATGGCGCCCGATGGCATGAACTGTCCGCTCAACCAGGACTATCTCTCCTATACTCTCGACGACTTCCCAAGCGAGGCTCAGATGATAGCTGACGCCAAGAACATGGTGGAGCGATTGGAGGCTCTTCGCAATGCATCTATCGCCGACCCATATACCGGTCCTGCCATCATGTCGGGTCCTGCCAGTGGTGTCTTCTTCCATGAGATTTTCGGTCATCGCTTGGAGGCTCACCGCATGAAGTCGGGTGGACAGACTTTCAAGAAGATGGTAGGACAGAAGGTGCTGCCTGAAACTTTCAGCGTGTATTGCGACCCTACCTTGCAGTATTTCCACAACAATGCACTCAATGGTTATTACAAGTATGATGACGAGGGTGTGAAGGCGCAGAGAGTGATGAATGTCACAAATGGTGTGCTTACCAACTTCCTGATGAGCCGTGTGCCGTTGGAGGGCTTCCCTCAGAGCAATGGACATGGACGTATGGTGGGCGGAAACGACCCGGTTTCTCGCCAGTCTAACCTCATCGTAGAGACTTCCAAGCCTTATACAGATGCACAGCTCAGAAAGATGCTCATCGATGAGGCCAAAAAGCAGCACAAGCCTTATGGCTATTTCTTCAAGACCGTGACCAGCGGCTTTACGCTCACTGGTGAGGGCGGTAGTCTGAACTCCTTCAATGTGACTCCTATCGAGGTGTATCGTGTGTATGTCGATGGTAGAAAGGATGAACTCGTGAGAGGTGTGGATATGATCGGTACGCCTCTGTCTATGTTCTCCAATATCGCTGCGGCTGGCAATAGCATCAGTACCTTTACCGGTATGTGTGGTGCAGAGTCGGGTTGGGTTCCTGTATCGGCTTCATCGCCTATGATCTTCGTTTCCAAGATTGAAACCCAGCGTCGCCAGAAGGAAGATCAGCAGGCTCGCATCCTCCCTGCTCCTGAATTGAAGAATACAGAGGAGAAGGTTGCTGAACCTACTACTGATGTGAAGGCCAAGCGTGCTGCCGACGACAAGACGATTTTTGCGGCGATGGCTGACGAGTTGCAGCGCACCCAGCAGAAACTCTTCTATCCTAACTATCCGAAGGCGTTCTACGTGGATTACAATATGGCCCGCAGCCAGGAATTCGACGTGATGGCTTCTTTAGGTGGAATCGTCAAGGCACAGAAGAATCCTGTCATTGCCATGGGTGGTATTTCTCTGAAATTGGGCGATTATAAGAACACCAGCGATATGAAACCGGGTCAGTTTGCCAACCTCTACTTCAGCAGTGAGGTAGATTACGACAATATCCGCCGTGAACTTTGGAAGGCTTCTGACATGATGTATAAGTACAGTCTGAATTCTCAGGCTTACAGGCAGAACTACATGCAGAACAATCCTCGTCCAGAGGAGGAAAAGGGCATTCCTGATATGCTTGCGATGAAGCCAAATGTGAATGTGGATGCGCAGCCTAAGGACCCTATCAGCTATCAGAAGCTGGAAATTCTGGCTCAGAAACTCTCGGCTATCTTCCTGAAATATCCTGCTCTCTACAATACGTACGTGAACATCCACTGCAAGAACAGCGACATCTACCGTCTCAATACGGAAGGCATCAAGCAGAAGGCTTGCAATGGCTATGCTGAAATCAGTGCTCACGCTAATGTGCGCACCTGCAGCGGTTCTACTTTGAACGACCGCTATTACCGTATGGTTACGTCTGATAAGGAGTTGGATGAGGCTGCCTTGATTGCCGACATCGAGAAGTTTGCCGAGCGACTGATGGAGGTGAAGCAGGCTACTCCGCTCAACGATTTCTATATCGGTCCGATGCTCTTCGAGGGCGATGCTGTGGCTAAGGCTGTGGCTAATTATATCTATCCTATCATCGTTTCCTACCGATCTGTACAGGAAAACAGCAGTATGGGAAGCCTTGTTTGGGGCAAGCGCATCATCGATAAGAAACTCTCGCTCACCCAGCGTGGTGATCTTGCCAACTACAAGGGCATGGGTCTTTTGGGCTATTATCAGAACGATGCTGACGGACTGAAGCCTCAGGCTAACTTGCCGATTATCAAAAATGGTATCTTGGAGCACCTGATTTGTGGTAGAACGCCTTCTATCAATTGCATGGAAACAACTGCCAACGACCGCTTCTATACAGATCCTACCAATGTGATCGGTACGGATGCAGTGCCGGGCGTGGTTGCCCTGACAGGAACAGGTTCCATGTCGATGAACAAGATGAAGCAGGCTTTCCTGAAGGAGGCTAAGGCGCAGGGACTCACTACTGCTTATATCGTGAGAGAACCTGCCGGATTCTCATCTTGCCTGTACAAGGTGGATGTAAAGACCGGAGCAGAGCAGATGGTGCTCGTACAGGATATTCCACAGTTGGGTAAGTCTGATTTCATGCACATATTGGGTACTTCCAGCGATGAGAATGTGCTCAATACCGTGAGAAAGGCTGTCGGTACTACGGTGATTGCTCCACGCGCCATGATCGTGGAAAGTATCGAGAAGTATCTGAAAAAGCCAAAGACTGACAAACCTTTCCCTGTAGAAAATCCTTTGGAAAAATAAGGAATAGAAAGTTAACAGTTGACAGCCTCTATTTAAACACAATTCGAGCCATCTATTACGACCAAGCTCGGTCGTAATAGATGGCTCGAATTGTGTTTAAATAGAGCTTAAAAGCCTGTTATCTTTTCTCATTTATCTGACTGGAATCACGTAATATTCTCTGTCTACATTGTAATCCAGAACCCACTGGTCAATCATCACATTATCGTCTAAAGCCTTGATGGTTACGTTGTGACTGCCGCCAGGCAGCGTAACGTAGAAGCTCTTCAGCGTCTGTCCGCGCCACAGGTCAAACTGCCAGTTCTTTGAGTTGTAAACCTCCTTCAACTGGCAGATTACCGGTTCGCCACGGTCTATGCTCACACTCACCCTCATATCCTTTACAGCGTTTAGGAAGCAAGGAATTGCGGCGATGGTAAAACGCGCATCACCGCTCTTGTCGCAGTAGAAATCATAGCTCAGACTGGCTCCCTTCGGCAATTTCACAGCCTTGCCGCTGTGACCTAACAGCGGACGGACGGTAATCTTCTCGGCTCCTCTAACGGCAGCCTGGGCAAGCGGTGATTCAGTAGCCTTGCTCCATTCGTAGGCATTCTTGGCAATGATGTCGCCGGTAACTACAGAGAGCGGCTTGAGATCGTTGCTGCGGTCGAAGGCATCAGCTTTCAGCCGCTTGATATCGGCAGCTGGGAGTGTGCCCGGAATCTGCGGAGCCTGCATCTCTGCACCGTTGGTAAGGATGAAATCCTTCCATTTGCCGTTTCTGATGCGACTGTAGTAGGCATTGAGCTGCTTCAGTTTGTTGTAAGCATCGATGCTCACAGCCGCTGCAGCCTTCGCCTCATCGTCTTTATTAAACAGTCCCGGACGGGCGATGTGTCTTGCTTCCTGTGCCTCCAGCTCCTTTTCGGCTACTAAGGCAGCCAGGAATATCGGATATTTCACAACCTCGAAGAAACCGTCTTTCTGGTTCTGAGGCAGCATGCGTTCGATGGATTCAGTCTTCGCCTTCAACAGGTCGTAGCGGTAGAGAAAACGCTCCAGTTCGTTGCCGAATTCGCCTGAATGAAACTCAGTATCGCCGTAAGGCATCGCCATATAAGCGGAATGGCGGATGCTGGTAAGGCGGTAATATTCTTCCATCAGAGGCATGATTTTCTTGCCCGTAATGGCGCCAAAGAATGCGTTGAGCGTGTTCTGGATATACGTCTTGCAACCTGCTTTCAGGGCGTTTTTATTCCATGCCAGGTTCATCATCATGGCTAGTTGGAAGGTTGACAGCTTCGGATTGGTAATGTTGGCTATCCAGGCACAGTCTTCGTTGTAGTGAGCCTCAGAGCGGTGCGATTTGCCGTGCTGGGCATTCTTGTTCTCCAGATAATCCTTGCTGTTGAGCATTTCGAGCAGCAGGCCCGGCGAGAGATTGCTCATCTCCATCTGTGCATCCGAGCATACCAGCTTCACATTCTCGATGGTTTTGCGGTGTTTCTTCTTGTGCTTCTTGCCCACGAACTCCGTCACCTTGTAGTTTTCCGCCACGCAGATATCGAAACTGTCTACCACAGCCTTGTTGTAAGCAGCCTCGTGCCTGCCGTCTACCTGCCACAGCGTATTGGCTCTCAGGCGCAGCATCAGACGGGCGATGCGGCTGTAGTTCTGCGGTTTCATCCACTGGCTGTTGTTCAGGGCAAGTCCTCTGAATTCTATTCTCGGAACCTCAATCCACTGCTGATCTACGGGTGTATAGAGGCTCTTGCGCTGCGCCGGCTGCAGGTCGTTCCATGCCGCCAGAGGCGAAACGCCAGCCAGCTCAGAGAGTTTCATGATGGCGTAAGCCGTTCCGCGGGCGTTGCTTCCGATAACGATGAGTTTCCCTTTCCTCGTACCGATGTAGAAAGCATCCTTTGCGGTGATAATAAGATGCAGCGGCGCACCGAGTTTTTCTACTGCCGAAAACTCCTTGTTGGTGAGCTGGTCGAGCTGGTAAATCTGTATCGGAGCACCTGATTTTTCTTTCGCATCGAATCCTGTTACGGCTTTCATATCGCCCGCAAACTCCTTGAGGGCAATTTTTACTACCGGCGAAATGATAGAGTTGGTGGTATAAGATACTCTGCCGTAGCCGTCGGTCCAATAAACGTTGGGTGCTGCGGCCTGAGTTTCCGTCTTCTTCACTTTGGTTTCGGTCAGCGCGTTGGCATTCAGGCTAGAGAAGCAGGCCAGAGCCAAGGCAACGCCTAATATAATCTTTTTATATTTCATTTTTCTTATGTTTTTGTCTGTTCGGTTGTAGATTCGCTTTTGCTGAAACTACACATTTCTGCATTTTGCAAAGATACATAAAAGTGTTTAATATCTGAAATTATTTAGTTTTTATTTGCTTATTACATTATTTATTGTTACTTTTGCACCAAATAAATAAAAAGAAATGATGACATTATATCCAAAATTGATTGAAGAGGCGCTTGCTACGGTGATTTATCCAGGCACCAAGAAGAACCTCATAGAGAGCGAGATGCTGGCAGATACGCCTAGCATCAATGGTATGAAGGTGAAGGTGGTTCTTCTCTTTCCTCGTGATACGGATCCTTTCCTCAAGAGTACGGTGAAGGCGGCCGAGGCTGCCATCCATTATCATATTTCGAAAGATGTAGAGGTGGAAATCGTTACAGAGTTCAAGTCGGCTCCTCGTCCTGAGGTGGGCAAGATGCTGCCACAGGTGAAGAACGTCATTGCTGTAAGCTCTGGTAAGGGTGGAGTAGGCAAGAGCACCGTTTCTGCCAATCTCGCTATCGCCTTGGCTAAGTTGGGCTACAAGGTGGGTTTGCTCGATACTGATATCTTCGGTCCTTCCATGCCTAAGATGTTCGGTGTGGAGGAGGAGCGTCCTTATTCTGTTCACAAGGACGGCAGAGACCTCATCGAACCTGTCGAGAAATATGGCGTGAAGCTCCTGAGTATCGGTTTCTTCGTAAGTCCTACTACGGCTACTCTGTGGCGCGGCGGAATGGCTTGTTCTGCTCTGAAGCAGCTGATTGCTGATGCTGACTGGGGTGAGTTGGATTACTTTATTCTCGATACGCCTCCTGGCACAAGCGATATTCATCTTACGCTGCTCCAGACGCTTTCCATTACGGGTGCAGTGATCGTAAGTACGCCTCAGCAGGTGGCGCTTGCCGATGCGAGAAAGGGTATTGACATGTATCAGAATGATAAGGTGAATGTGCCTATCCTCGGACTAATCGAGAATATGGCTTACTTTACGCCTGCCGAGCTGCCTGAGAACAAGTATTATATCTTTGGTAAGGAGGGGTGCAAGAACCTCGCCAAGGAAATGAATGTGCCTCTGCTCGCCCAGATTCCTATCGTTCAGAGCATCTGCGAGGGTGGTGATGATGGTGCGCCTGCTGCTACCAAGGTTGATTCCATTACCGGTCAGGCATTCCTCAGCCTTGCCCAAAGCGTAGTAACGGTGGTGAACCGCAGAAATGCCGAGAAGGCTCCAACCAAGATTGTTAGTTAGGGTGTCCAGTTAACCGTTCCAAATTCAGATAGCTTTTCTGAATATTTTGGT